>OGSS01001528.1_pt1 | contig 14308 bp, 10 predicted proteins | sample 1553591 | NCBI WGS metagenome assembly OGSS01 (sample SAMEA2580061, study PRJEB22360) | human gut metagenome | biome: human gut; feature: human-associated habitat; material: faeces | place: Denmark | collected 2008/2010
AATTTTACCAGAAAAGGGGCATGTTCACAATTTATTTACTCATGCGTTTTTCGTGCTATTTTTATCTATGCAAAAAGCGCATAAATTTCGATATTTCGAAACTTTCTGCGCTTTTAAATTTATAATTCCCCACTCAAAGAATCCCTGATTTTATCCAGGAACCTCTCCCCGTACTTCTCAAACTTAAACTCTCCAACGCCTGAAACCTTCAGCATTTCCCCCTTATTTTTCGGTTTTATAAGGCACATATGTACCAGCGTCTTGTCGGAGAATACGATGTAAGGCGGGACTTTTTCTTCCTTTGCGATCTCCCTGCGAAGTTCCTTTAAGAGGTCGAAAAGCGTCGTCTCCTCCTCCGTGAAGTTCTCGCTTTCGGCCGTCATCTTTGTCTTCTTCGCACCGGAAGTCTTTCCAGTCTTCACTCTCTCCTGCTCCTTCGGGAGCTTCATCGTGACTTTCTCATCATCACTGTTTAAGAGGGCCGCCGCGTTCTTTCCGAGTTTTACGATGGCGTACTCGTCGGATGTCACCACAAGATATTCTTTCACCTGGAGGAAATTTAAGATCTGGCGCAGTCTGTATGTAGGAACCTTCGATGTCTCTCCGTAATGGGAATTCTCATCCATGTGGTAGTTTCGGATCTTCACCGTCGCTGCCCCGTGGACAGTATCCAGGATCACCGTGGTTCCATACCGCTCCCGGCACTCTGCGACGCAGCCCACGATAGCCTTCGCAATCTCCGTCACATCCATCTCCTCAAACTGTGTCTTGCAGTTCGAGCAGTTCCCGCAGTATCCGCTTCCATACTCCCCGAAATACCGCAGGATATACTCTCTCAGGCAGTCGTTCGTAAAGCAGTAGAACGTCATCTTTTTCAAGCGATCCCGGTCTCTCTCCGCAACGATCGCTCTCGTCACATCGTCAAGCTCCTCATTATCCCGGTTGTTGTCGATAAACATCTGGTTTGTCACCACATCTCGGCCGCCGTAGAGCAGCAGGCAGTCCGCCGGTTCCCCGTCACGCCCCGCGCGGCCGGCTTCCTGATAATAGCTCTCCATGTTCTTCGGCATATTGTAGTGGATCACAAAGCGGACGTTCGACTTGTCAATTCCCATGCCGAAGGCATTGGTCGCCACCATGATCTGCGCCCGGTCGAAGATGAAATCCTCCTGATTCTGTTTTCTCTCGCTGTCGGAAAGTCCCGCGTGGTATCTCGTCACGGAAAAGCCGTCCTTCATCAGCTTCTCCGTCACCTCCTCCACGAGTTTTCTCGTCAGGCAGTAAACGATGCCGCACTGACCGGCGTGTTCTTCGATATATGTCTTTACCGCCGCATACTTGTCCTTCGGGCTCTGGACCTCGAAATAGAGGTTTGGACGGTCGAATCCTGTTGTCGTCACCACCGGATCCTGGAGTTTCAGGAGATCGATAATATCATCCCGAACCTCCGCCGTCGCCGTTGCCGTGAAGGCGCTGACTACCGGACGTTTCGGGAGTGTACACAAAAATTCTTCTATTTTTAGGTAACCGGGCCTGAAATCCTGCCCCCACTGGGAGACACAATGGGCCTCGTCCACCGCCACCATAGCGATCTTCGCGTGGACGGCAAAATCGAGAAATTCCGGTGTCAGAAGGCGCTCCGGCGCGACGTAGATGATCGGATATCGGCCCTCGCGGGCATATCCCAGCGCTTTATAATACTGCCCTGGCGTCAGGGAACTGTTTAAATAGGCCGCATGGACTCCCGCCTGGTTCAGCGCGCTGACCTGGTCCTTCATTAAGGAAATTAACGGTGAGATCACAAGCGTAATTCCCCCGTTCTCCCCTGCCATCAGCGCCGGGATCTGGTAACAGAGCGACTTTCCCGCACCCGTCGGCATGATTCCAAGTACGTCCCTGCCGGAGGTGATCGCGTCGATCATCTTTTCCTGTCCGTCCCGGAAAGCGTCATAGCCGAAATACTGTTTTAATACCTCATATTTATCCATAAAAGCATAATACCTTTCCAAATCTGATAAAGTATCGAGCAAAGTCTGCTATTGAAGCATTATTCAAATGGAACATAAAGAAAAACGATGCCGCAGCGCAGCTAAGAGCATATCGAATATCAGATCATTCAGAATCAAGAATTTATTGTTGTTCCATAATATCACGCTCCTGCTCTCCGTGCAAGCCCGCAGTCCATAAACTTTTATAAAAGATGTCGCTTTTCCATCCCTGTGCCCATTCATTTTCCCGTTACTGTTCACGCTTTGCGCAAACAGTAACTGATTTTGCCGATGCTTCGCATTCCGAATCGGCAAAATCCACTACCACCACTGTATTGTACGGAATTTTCAGTTCAGAAAATTCCTACCCGTGTACAGTAATATTTTCCCCGACTTTTCATCTTGTAATCTCCCCCCAATATTGCTATAATTGGATACAATACAGATACACCCGAAAAGGGGAATTACGGAGGAAAGAACATGAACTTTTTAGAAGAGCGTATCGCGAAAGACGGTGTTGTAAAAGAGGGAAACGTATTAAAAGTTGACAGCTTTTTAAACCATCAGATGGATATCGAACTTTTTGACGAGATGGGCGCGGAGTTCAAGCGCCGTTTTGCCAATGAAAATATCAACAAGATCCTGACCATCGAGGCATCCGGTATCGGTATCGCCTGTATTGCGGCAATGCATTTCCATGTGCCGGTCGTTTTCGCTAAGAAATCCCAGAGCGTAAACCTTGACGGCGAAATGTATGTTGCTGAGGTAGAATCTTTCACCCATAAATGTAAAAATCAGGTCATCGTTTCCAAGAAATTCCTTTCCCCGGATGACCATGTTTTAATTATCGATGACTTCCTCGCGAACGGTTATGCCCTTCAGGGACTGATCTCCATTGTCCATGAGGCGGGCGCTACAGTTGAAGGAATCGGCATCGTGGTAGAAAAAGGATTCCAGATCGGCGGACAGGTCATCAGAAATCTGGGCTACCACTTAGAGTCCTTAGCCATCGTTGAGTCCATGGACCCGGCTGCCGGCACTGTAAAATTCCGCGAACAGGACTAATGTAAAAACGGATACTTTCGCTTCCGGCAGGAATGCCGGAGTGCAGAGTATCCGTTTTCTATTTCTTCTTTCTATTTCTTCTCTTCTTTCGGTAACGGAATCGCAAGAACCGTCTGGATCACCTTGTTCTCCACTTTCATGATCTTTAACAGATAGTCCCCGATCCGGACACTCCCCTTCTCTCCCGCTTTCGGGATATGCCCAAGCCTGGACACCATAAAACCGTTCAACGTGTCAAAGTTATCCTTATCTTCCTTATCAAATTCCACCCCAAGAGTCTCCTCCACATCATCTAAGAGTGTGAGACCGGTAAGCTCATATGTACCATTCTTTCTGGAAACGATATCTGGCTCTTCCTTATCATACTCGTCCAGAATATTTCCGACGATCTCCTCTAAGATATCCTCCATCGTGACGATACCCGCAAGCTGACCATACTCATCCACGACCAGCTCGATATGGATCTTCTGGGACTGCATCTCCTTAAAGAGAGAGTTGATATTCTTCGTCTCCGGAATAAAGTGTGGACTTCTGAGCAGACCCTTGATCTTTTTGATCGGCGTATTTAAATGTTCTTTCGAGTCTGTATAATGAAGCATGTCCCGCATGTGGAGAATACCGATGATATTGTCGATATCTTCCTCATAAACCGGGAATCTCGAGTAGTTTGCTTCCTTCACAACGAAATCCAGCGCTTCCTTAAGCGTGATCTCCCCGTCCAACGCAAGGACAGCCGTGCGGTGCGTCATGATATCCGCCGCCACTTTATCATCGAACTCGAAGATATTCGTGATCATCTCCGCCTCACTGGCCTCTAAGACCCCCTGCTCATGACCTTCATTGACCATATACATGATGTCTTCCTCGGTCACATTGTCATCTTTTTCGCGGATATTGATGCCCACCGCCTTCAGGGAGATATAGGCGAACTGATCCATCAGCCACGCGAACGGAAACAGAAATTTCGCCACGAGCTCCACCAGTGGAAGCACCTTATAGCAGAACCGGATCGGACTTTTCGCAGCGATGCGCTTCGGGATCACGATCCCCAGTCCCGTGAGCAGAAATGCGATTCCCACAAGTCCCGCGACATATGAAATTCCAACGGCTGCCAGATGCGGCAGCTTTGTGCGCACTCCGAGCAGTGCCGTCAGATTTCGTACCACAAACAGCAGGGAAGACGCTCCCATTGCCAGTGTCAGGATACTCGTTGCCAGCTGGTTTGTGCGGATAAAGAGATACGGATCCTCCTGGATCTTCAGAAGCTTTTCCGCCCTCTTATTCCCCTCGTCGCGCTCATCCTCCAGTGCACTGGTGTTCAGCGCCTGAACCGCCGCACCGAATCCGTACATCACCGCAAACAGGATCACCGATGCGGCAAATAAAACAATTCCTATCCACGAATTGCCATCGTCCATGAGAATTACCTACACTCCTTTATCATTTTCAGTACTGCATCCAGCCGTTTCCAGATCCATGGCTGAATTGTTTCAAAGATCCATTCCAAATCGGCTGTGCCGATAGGATTTTTGCCTTCTATTCTAAGTTTTCTTACGGTCAGCGCAGTAAATGCGCAGACCTACTGAACAGTTACTATTTGTCCACTATAGCATTAAATCCATGCCCCGTCAAGGAATACACCCGCGATTATGTAACAGGTTCCGCCCCTTTCACAGGCATTTTCCTAATAGCCTCCAAGCTCCAGGCTGACCTTCAGCGCCTCGTCCACCCGGCCTAACAGCTCCCCGTCGATATGGCAGATCTTTTCCCTGAGCCTCTGCTTGTCGATGGTCCGAAGCTGTTCTAAAAGGATCACAGAGTCCTTCACCATGTCACAGTCTCTGGCGGAAAGCTCCACATGGGTAGGAAGTTTTGCCTTATTCATCCTTGATGTGATCGCCGCGCAGATCACCGTGGGGCTGTGCTTGTTCCCCACATCGTTCTGGATCACGAGCACAGGCCGCACGCCTCCCTGCTCCGAACCGACTACCGGTCTCAGATCCGCATAATAGATATCGCCCCGTCTGATAATCACAAGTCTCACACTCCGCCTGAATTTCTATGCGGTCAGCAGATCCGGGGCTGTGCCTGCACCTGTCCCCGGCGGCTGCCGCGCTCCCTCAAGAAGCCTGCAACGCGTGCTTCTTATAGTCCAGAGTATTTCCCACTTATGATATTTTATTCAGACGTACCGGTTTTCGAGCATGACCGTCAGAAGCCTTCGTACTCCTCATCCCTGCACATCATGCCGCCCACTTCTTTTCCATTCTTCACGTACCGCCGCGGCACACGTTTTCCTATCAGGCATGGGATCTCGTAATGGAATCCGCCGGAAATCTCTGCAAGCTCCTCCATAGTGATCTCCTGATTCCCGTCTCTGCCCACAAGAGTCACAGAATCTCCCTCTTTGGCCTCCGGGATCCCCGTAAGGTCCACCATAAACTGGTCCATACAGATCCGTCCTAAGATCTTTGCCCGTTTTCCATGGATCAGCACTTCTCCTTTTCCGGAGAGATTTCTCGGATAGCCATCCCCGTAACCTGCAGAGACCGTAGCGATCCGCATCGTCTTCTCCGCCTTAAAGGTTCCGCCGTAGCTGACCTCCGTTCCCGGTCCGATCTCCTTGATGTAAGTGATAAAGCTCTTTAACGCCATCGCCGGTTTCAGAGAAATGATATCCTGTTTTACCTCATCCGACGGGTACAGGCCGTAGATCGTGATTCCCGCACGGACCGCGTCCATGTTAAAATCCGGGAGCTCCACGATTCCTGCGCTGTTGGAACAGTGGCAGACCGGTACTTCCACTCCCGCTGCCTTCCCAGCATCACAGAACGCATGGAACCGTCTGTACTGCTCCCCTGCTTTCGTCTTATCTGCCTCATCCGCCCGGGCGAAATGGGTGAACATACCGGCGATCCTGAGAGCCGGAAGCTCTGCGATCTCCTTTACGGTCTCCACGGATCCCTCATCCGGGAAAAGTCCGATACGGCTCATTCCCGTATCCACCGCGATATGGATCTTCGCGGTCTTTCCCTCTGCCACAGCGGCATCTGATAATTCTTTTGCTCTCCGGTATTCAAACACCGGCAGACTGATGTCATTTTCAAGACATTCCTGATAGCGGCCGGCTGAAACCGGACCAAGACTCAGGATCTCTTTTTCAATTCCATGTCTCCTGAGCTTAAGCCCCTCATCCACCGTTGCCACCGCGTACCCACAGACAAAACGGTCGATGGTCCTCGCCACCGGGACTGCCCCGTGTCCGTATGCGTCCGTCTTTACCACGCCGTACATCTTCGTTCCCGGACGAAGATGCTCCTTCATGGCCTTCATATTTTCTTCAATACGCCCGAGATCCACCTCTGCGTAGATTCTGTCAAATTCCATCTCTGTATACCTCCGGAAGGCAATCTGCGATCTCCCCTGCTAACACTCCGTGGACTCCAAAATGTTTCTCAGCGGCCTCGCCGGCGAGACCGTGTACATAAACGCCAAGGGCCGCCGCGTCACTCTCCTCCAGTCCCAGCGCTACGAGCCCGGCGATCACGCCCGTAAGCACATCACCGGAACCGCCTTTGGCCATAGCCGGAGTCCCGCTTCCGTTCACGAACGTCTTTCCGTCTCTTCCGGCGATCACCGTCGCCGCATCCTTTAAGACGCAAACTACGCCGTACTGATCCGCGAACTCCCTAGCAGTGCGGACCGGATTCTCCTTCATTTCTTCTATCTGAATTCCTGTGAGCCGCGACATCTCCTTCATATGCGGCGTCACAATAATATTCTCCGTAAAATAACCGGTCAGTTCCCGGTATTCCGCCGCAAGATTCAGGGCATCCGCGTCAAGAATGATCGGAACATAGGCGTCCTTCAGGACATTTTCCACCATGCATCTGGCATAATCTTCCATCCCGATCCCAGGTCCCAGAACGATCACATCCGCCCATTCCGTCTCCCTCGCGATCTTTCGCGCAAAGTTTTCCGGGTCTTTCTCGGCCTCCTTCGTGTCGTAGGTAGCTAAAATGGCCTCCGGAAGCTTTTCCTGTACGATCAGCCGGTTCTCCTCCGGGGTAAAGACCTTTACGAGGCCGGCTCCCATCCGGTATGCCGCTCTGGCGGAAAGCAGGGAAGCCCCCGCCATGTTCTTCGCTCCGGCCATCACAAGGACCTTTCCGTACGTTCCCTTATTAGAGTCAGCCATGCGGGCCGGGATCCTCAAAAGATCTTCCCGATCCAGCATCTGGACATGTTTTTCCCGTTCTGCGCTGCTCTCCGGCACAAAGCCCACATCTTTTACGAGAAGATGTCCGCAGAGCTCCCGCCCCGGAAACAGCACCTGTCCAAGCTTCTTTTCTCCGAACGTGACCGTCACATCTGCGCGGACTGCATCTCCCATCACGCTTCCGTTATCGGAGCTGATGCCCGACGGGACATCGACAGCAATGACTTTCATGTCTTCCTGTCCATTGATCCACCGGATCAGCTTCCGGTATGCGCCCTCCACATTTCTCGAAAGACCGATCCCGAAGATTGCGTCCAGAATCACGCCCCGGCAGCTTCTTTTTCTCTCTCTGGCCTTTCTAAACGGCTGCGCCGGGATCTGCTTTTCCACCAGGTCCGGCAGATCTTCCGCCGTCATCACCGGGATTCCCAGCCGTTTTACGACATTCAGCTGAGCTTCCAGTTCCTCGCTTCCTTTTCCGTCCCGCTGCGGGAAAACGATCTTCACATCGTACCCCTTTAAAAACAGCATTCTGGCGGCGGCAACCCCATCCGCCCCGTTATTTCCAAAGCCGCAGACGGACCAGACAGTCCCTGCCTCTTCTTTTTCCAGTATCTCCTCTGCTTTCTCTGCAACTGCCATCGCCGCCCGTTCCATCAGGACTAAGGATGGAATCCCATACCCTTTGATGGACCTTGCATCGAACTCTTTCATTTCTTTTCCATTGAGAACTGCTTTCATCCGGCCTCCCCCTCTCCGACGGCAAACGCCATCGCATGGTCCTTCGTGTCTGAGATCGACACTTCGATCTTTGTGATCCCGAGATCTTCGGCTATTTTTGCGGCTCCCTCATGAAGCTCCACATAGGGCTTTCCAAGAGGATCTCTTAAGACCTCCACATGAATCGGCATAAACTCCCGGAATCCCGTTCCAAACACCTTCGCCACTGCTTCTTTAACGGCAAAAGTGCCGGCAAGGACCCGGGGATCTCCCTTTGCCTGCCGGCGCTCACGCTCGGTATAAATACGCGACAAAAAAGCCTCTTTATCACAGGCTTTTTTTACGCGTTCAATTTCGATCAAATCACAGCCAACTCCAATCAACATGTCTCATTGGTTCCCGTCTGTTCTGCTTTTTCCTTTGCTTTCCGCTCCCGCTCATCCTGCATGCTGCAGACACGATAGGAAAGTCGCATCAGGCTCTCGGAGAGGTGGACATTCTCAACGACCACATCATCCGGAACATTTAGGTCGGTATGGGCAAAGTTCCAGATCGCCTTGATTCCGGCCTTTACCAGGCGCTCTGCGATCTCCGGAGCCTTGGACTTCGGGATCGTGAGGGCTGCGATCTGCACCTCGTTATCGATAATAAACTGTTCAAGGTCATCGATCCCGCGGATTTCCACACCACGGACCACGAGACCGATCAGCCGCGGATTGGTATCGAACATTCCCTTGATTATAAATCCGCGCTTCTCAAAATTTGTGTAATTGGCGATGGCCTGTCCAAGGTTTCCGGCTCCGATGATAATGAGGTTGTGCTGTCTGTCGATTCCTAAAATCCTTGCGATCTCCGTATAGAGATACTTAACATTATATCCGTATCCCTGCTGGCCGAAGCCGCCGAAATTGTTAAGATCCTGACGGATCTGGGACGCCGTCACCTTCATTCTGGCGCTCAGCTCATTGGAAGAAATCCTTTCGATCCCCTCCTCCATCAGCTCACCCAGATATCTGTAATAGCGCGGAAGTCTGGAAATAACCGCCTTTGAAATCTGTCTTTCGTCTGTCATTTTCTGGTTTCACCTTCTCAAAACTTTCATATAACGATGGAATCTATTATACCCATATCTATATTATTTGTCAAATCCTTGTCAATGAATTTGAGCGAATTGGGGCAATGAACTGCCCCGTCCCATGAAAAAAAGAAAATGTCCCATCCATGATCTCCCTGACCGGACGGAACATTTTCTTTTGAGTACGTCTATATCTGTTCAACAGGTTTGCTGCTGTTCACACCCTGCGCAGGCAGCAACGGACCTGAGACTCAGCGGATATTAATGATTGCTGCTTATTCAGCCAGCTCCTCCCACTTTTCATACAGAGTCTCAAGTTTCCCTGCGATCTCCTCTTTTTCTTTATTTAACTCCATGAGCTTCGCCACATCGGAGAAGACGCTCTCGTCACAGAGGAGTCCGTCGATCTCGCCGTCCCTTGTCTCAAGTCTGTGGATCTCATCCTCGACTTTCTTTAAGTCATTCTGGCGCTTTCTCTGGCGGGCCTGCTCTTCCTTCTGGGCTTTCCAGTCAAGCTTTCCGCCTGCGTCCGCGCTGCACTCCGCCGCTTTTCCGGAAATTTCAGCCGCCGCTCCCGTCTTTGATGCACCGAATCCGACGATTCCGCCGGTAGGCTCCACATTCTCGGTCCCGAAATGGGCGTTCATCATGGCCTCATGTTTTTCCAGATAATAATCGTAGTTACCGATATAATTCATCATCCGCTTTCCGGTGAGATCCAGGATCCTCGTTGCGGTCTTGTTGATAAAATAACGGTCATGGGAGACGTAGAGCACCGTACCGCCGTAATGGCTTAAGGCATTCTCCAGAATCTCCTTCGAAGTGATATCCAGGTGGTTCGTCGGCTCATCGAGGATCAGGAAGTTTGCCTCGGAAAGCATGAGCTTCGCAAGGGAAACACGGCCTCTCTCGCCGCCGCTTAAGTCCCCGATCCGCTTAAACACATCGTCCCCGGTGAAGAGGAATGCCGCTAACGTACTTCTGATCTGGGTGTTGGACATTCCCGGGTAGGCGTCGGAGATCTCCTCAAACAACGTCTTCTCCATATGAAGGACCTGATGATCCTGATCATAATATCCGATGTGGACTCTGGAACCAAGAATGATCTCACCGTCATCCGGCTCCACAAGCCCGTTGATGATCTTTAAGATCGTGGTCTTTCCCGTTCCGTTGTCACCGATAATAGCGACCCGTTCCCCGCGCTTTACATCGAAATTCAGGTCTGTAAATAATGTCTGGGAACCAAAGGACTTCGCCAGACCGTTTACTGTCAGCACATCGTTTCCGCTTAAGATATTCGGCTCCAGGCGGATATCCATGGCGTCATTGACCTCCGTCGGCTTCTCCAGGACTTCGATCTTATCTAACATCTTTTCCCGGCTCTCCGCTCTCTTAATGGACTTTTCCCGGTTGAAGGATTTTAACTTTTCGATGACCGCTTCCTGGTGCTTGATCTCCTGCTGCTGGTTTAAGTACGCCTTCATCTGGATCGCGCGCATCTGCGCCCGCTTCTCGCTGTAGGCCGTATAATTTCCGGAGTAGACCACAGCATGCCCATTATCCAGCTCGATGACCTTCGATACGATCTTATCAAGAAAATACCGGTCATGGGCAACGATGAGAACGGCACCGCGGTAGTTTAAGAGATAAGTCTCCAGCCATGCGATGGATGACATATCAAGATGGTTCGTCGGCTCATCGAGAAGAATGATATCCGGGTTTGTGAGAAGAAGCTTGCCCAGAGAAACTCGTGTCTTTTGTCCGCCGGAAAGCGTGGAGATCTGCTTGGAGAACTCCTCCTCCGTAAAGCCAAGTCCCTTTAAAACACCCACGATCTCACTCTTCCAGGCATAGCCGTTGATGAGCTCAAACTCATGGCTTAAACGGCTGTACTGATTCATCATGGTCTCCAGTTCTTCCCCGGATGCTGTCTTCATGGAATTTTCCAGATCCCTCAGACGATTTTCCATGGCGATGACGGACTTTTTCGCATCCAGCATCTCCTCATAGATGGTCCGGTGGCTCAAAAGATCCTGGTTCTGCGCCAGGTAGCCTAACGTCTTCCCGCTTCCAAGCACCACCTCACCGGAATCCGGAGCCAGCTCGCCGACAATGATCTTTAAGAGCGTCGATTTTCCCGCGCCGTTGATGCCTACGATGGCAGCTTTTTCATGGTCCTCAATATGAAAGGAAGCGTTCTTGATAATGTCGTCGCTTCCGAATGATTTGCAGATATTGCTGCAGGATAATATCATAAAATCCTCCTGTTTCTATCACTGTAACAGCTTCACAGCCGCATACTTTTTGTACACCGCAGTTATTTTTACAACTGCTCTTTTATCTTTCAACCGCAAATACAGACTCTGTATTTGCCGGCATTTACTTTTTTATTTAAGCCCAGGGAAAATACGGCCACACCGACGTTTATGATCGTTCCAAGTCCAAACATTTTGTCCTTACAACCGCTTTTTCAGTCCGGCTGCCTGCCTCTTTTCTCTTGTCAGTGTCATGTCACATCATATCCGCCCGATATAACACCATATCGTATTCATATAAAACGACATACGCAGTTAAGTATAACACATATCTCCCATCAGCGCAACGAACACAAAATCAAAAATCCGCTGCCGTTTTCCATGACATTCCGTTCATGTTGAACCAGGCAGCGGACATCTTTATTCATTTTATGATTCTTTCTCCACCTGCTCTTCCCATCTGCTTCTCTTATAGTAAAAGTAGGAGATAACCGCGCACACGATCCAGCCCACCGGATAGCCGAGGCCTACGGTGTACTCGTTGAAGGCGATCTTTGTCACGAAGAACAGATAGATCTGCCTGCAGACAACGAAGCTGAAGAGCATGATGCACATCGGACCCTTCGCGTCCCCGGAGCCTCTTAAGGAACCAGCCAGGATCTGGTTGAAGGAGCTGCAGAAGCGGAACGGCACGGTCATCAGGATAAACAGAGTTCCGTAATGCAGAACCGACGGATCCCTGTTAAAAAGGGATACCAGGGATCGCGCGGAGAGCGCCATGACGATGGAGATGCAGATCAGCACGCCGACACCCATGAACACCGCCTGTCGAACGCCTTTTCTGGCACGCTTTACATTCTTCGCGCCGAGGTTCTGTCCCACGAAGGTGGTCGCCGCCTGGCCCATGCTCTGGGCCGGCAGGATCGCGAACTGGTCGATCTTCGAGTGGCAGCTCCAGCCCGCCATGATCACCGAGGAACCAAGACCGTTGACGTATGCCTGTACCAGGGCATTGGAAAACGCTGTGAGTCCCTGCTGGACACCGGCAGGAAGTCCGATCCGGAAGATCTCACCGAGACAGGTCTTATTGATATGTAAATCTCTTAAGACAAGTTTATGTGCTCCATCTGTTCTTGTGAGCGTCATGCAGGCCAGGAACGCGGAAACTGTCTCCGCCATCACTGTGGCGATCGCTACACCGCTGATCCCCCAGTGGAATACCGCCACAAAAAGGATATCCAGAACAATATTTAAGCAGCTGCTGATGATCAGGAACAGGAGCGGACGTCTCGTATCTCCCACAGCCCTTAAGATCGCACTTCCCATATTGTAGAGGAACAGCACCGGAACTCCGACAAAGTAGATCTTTAAATACTCACCCGCCGGTCCGACCACATCATCCGGCGTGGACATCCACTTTAACATCACCGGAACGACCCCGATAGAGATCAGGGAGACAAAACATCCGACGATCACCGCGAAAAGGATCGTCGTCTCCACCGCCTCGTGAAGCTTCTCGTGGTTTTTCGCGCCGAAACTCGTGCTGATCACCACACCGGCTCCGATGGAGATTCCGTTAAAGAAGTTCACCAGCGTGTTGCAGATCGCCGTGGTGGCTCCCACAGCAGCCAGGGCCGACGTTCCGAGATAATTTCCCACAACGATGCTGTCCACGGTATTGTAGAGCTGTTGGAATACATTTCCCATGATCAGCGGGATTGCAAACAACACCAGCTGTTTCCAGATCACTCCCTCCGTCATATCAATGTTTGTTTTTCGTCCACCTTGAGGTCTCGGCATCCGCATTGCCCCTTTCTGACTGTTATTTCTGTTTTATCTCGTTTTTCATGTAAAATTTACCATTAAAATATAATATCTATGTAAATCATACGGGATTTCGGGAGAAAAAGCAAGCAGTTCCATGGCGTCGCTGTCACAGGAAAACCGTTGTCTGTTTCACAAGAAAATTTTGTGAATTCAAGTAACTATTCACCAGGTCTGCACATTTGCTGCTCTGACCGTAAGAAAACATAGACTAAAAGTCAAAAATCCCATCGTCGCAGCCGGTTCGGAATGAATTTTTGCTTGTAATTATGAAGGTACTGAATCGTTACGAATTCACGTAAAAGAAGCAGGAAACCCGCAAGTAAACGGGATATCCTGCCTCTTTGGCCATTCGTACTATTTAAATTCTAAAGATTACTCCCATGTTGGAATGTAAGCGCCCTTGTAAGTCTCCTCGATCACTTTCGCAACTTCCGGTGTGCGGAAATAATCTACAACTTTCTTGTAAAGCTCATTGTCCTTGTCCGCTGTTCTCGCAACGATGATGTTTACATACGGGTTGTCGCTTCCCTCTTCAACACTCTCAAGGAAGATCGAATCTTTCTCCGGGTTTAAACCGTTGTCAACCGCATGGCCGCCGTTGATGACTGCCGCTGCGACGTCTGGAAGAAGGCTTGCTGTGTTTGCTGCCTCAACCTCTTTAATGTCAAGGTTTAACGGATTCTCTGTGATGTCCTTCTTCGTCGGTGTGTAACCAGCCTCCGGATCAACCTTGATGAGACCTGCGGACTCTAAGAGCTTTAACGCACGGCCGCCGTTTGTAGCATCGTTCGGGATCGCGATGATATCGCCGTCCTTGATCTCGGAAACGTCTTTGATCTTGTTGGAGTAAAGTCCTAACGGAGCGATGATGGTCTCACCGATGATGGAAAGATCATATCCGTTGTTCTTGCAGTCATCCTCAAAATATGCGATGTGCTGGAAAGAGTTTAAGTCGATCTCGCCGTCGTTTAACGCACGGTTCGGAAGCGGATAATCCGCAAATTTTACAAGTTCAAGATCAATGTTCTCCTCGGCAAGTTTCTCAATGACCGGCTGCCACTGCTCATTGTTCTCGCCGACTACGCCGAGCTTGATCACTGTCTTCTCGCCGGATGCCGCTGTGGTATCTGCTGCTGTCTCAGAACCAGCTGCCGTAGTG
>OGSS01001538.1_pt1 | contig 14160 bp, 13 predicted proteins | sample 1553591 | NCBI WGS metagenome assembly OGSS01 (sample SAMEA2580061, study PRJEB22360) | human gut metagenome | biome: human gut; feature: human-associated habitat; material: faeces | place: Denmark | collected 2008/2010
TGGCTTGTTCACACTTCTCCATTTCTACAGACACTTATTGACGTCTTTTATTATTTGGCAGGCATTTTGAACGAACTCTTTAAAGATACAATCCGGTTAAATACCGGTTTCCCGGCTTCTGAATCTTTAGAATCCGCTGTAAAATATCCGTTACGTACAAACTGGAATTTATCTTCCGGCTGTGCCTTTAAAAGTTCCGGTTCTACATAGCAGTTCTTTAAAACGGTAAGTGAATGTGGGTTTACATTGATAGAACCATCTTCTTCATTGTATACGCCCTTTTCTTCATCTACGATATTCTCATAGAGTCTGACCTCTACCGGACTGCCTTCTGTTGCAGATACCCAGTGAATTGTTCCTTTCACTTTTCTTCCAGTGAAGTTACCGCCGCGTGTTTCCTCATCATAGGTTGCATGAATCACGGTAACGTTACCGTTCTCATCCTTTTCACAACCTGTACAGGTTACAAAATATGCGTTCATCAGGCGCACTTCGTTACCCGGAAACATTCTGAAATACTTCTTTGGCGGTTCTTCCATAAAATCTTCTCTTTCGATATATAATTCTTTTGTAAACGGTACTTTTCTTGTTCCAAGTTCAGGATTTTCCTGATTGTTTGGAACTTCCATGTACTCAACCTGTCCTTCCGGATAGTTATCAATCACCAGTTTTACAGGATTTAAGACTGCCATCATTCTCTTTGCTTTCAGCTTTAAATCCTCACGGATACAATACTCTAACATCGGATATTCAACCGCACCCTGACTCTTTGTAACACCCACAAGGTCTACAAACATCTTTATGGCTTCCGGTGTAAATCCACGTCTGCGCAGTGCCGCAATAGACACCAGACGCGGGTCATCCCATCCGTCTACAATCTTATCTTCTACAAGCTTTTTAATATAACGCTTTCCTGTTACTACGTTATTTAAATAAAGCTTTGCAAATTCAATCTGTCTTGGCGGATTCTCGTATTCAAGTTCCCTTACAACCCAGTCATACAGCGGTCTGTGATCCTCAAATTCCAGTGTACAGATAGAGTGGGATACGCCCTCAATCGCATCTTCAATCGGATGTGCAAAATCATACATCGGATAAATGCACCACTTATCTCCGGTTCTATGGTGTGAGATATGTGCTACTCTGTAAATAATCGGGTCACGCATGTTGATATTCGGTGATGCCATATCAATCTTTGCACGCAGTACCTTTTCTCCATCCTTGTACACACCGTTTTTCATGTTCTCAAATAATTCGAGATTTTCTTCTACGGAACGGTTACGGTACGGACTTTCCTTACCCGGTTCCGTAAGCGTTCCTCTGTATTCACGAATCTGTTCCGGTGTCAGATCACACACATAAGCCTTTCCTTTTTTAATCAGCCTGACTGCCGCTTCGTACATCTGATCAAAATAGCCTGATGCAAATAACACATCTCCGTGCCACTTTGCACCGAGCCATTCAACATCACGCTTAATAGAATCCACAAATTCTTCCTTTTCCTTTGTCGGATTCGTATCATCAAAACGCATATTAAACTGTCCGTTATATTCTTTGGCAAGTCCGTAATTTAGTAAAATGGATTTTGCATGTCCAATGTGGAGATATCCATTCGGTTCCGGCGGAAATCGTGTAACTACCTTCTTACAATGTCCTTCCTTAATATCCTGATCTATGATCTGTTCAATAAAATTCTTTGAAACAGCTTCGTTTTCCATTCCTCTTATCCTCCTGATTACTGCCGCATTGCAGCACCTTTTCGTTTCATTATAACGTACTTTTTAAAATGTTTCAATGGCTTTTATCGTTATCTGTGTGTGTCATACAGCCGCTCATACAGCCTGCACAGTTTCCGTCACAGCCTGTATGATTTTCCTTTTTATCTTTATTGACCATTCTGGTACTGACAACATACAGCCACACTGCAATCGCCAGTATAATGGCTCCGCCTATAATTCTCATCCTAATCTCCATTTCTGTTTTCTGTTAAAATCCTATAAGCATCCCTATCATTCTGACCGCAAATGCTACAATCCATGCAATCACACACTGCATGATTACGACTAAAAATGCTGAACGCGCTGTTCCCATTTCTCTTTTTACGGATGCAATCGCCGCAACACACGGTGTATATAACAGAGTAAATACTAAAAATACCAATGCTGAAAATGGTGTAAATAAGGTATTTAATGCACTCATATCTCCACCGAATAAAACTGTAAGCGTACTGACCACACTCTCCTTTGCGGTAAATCCCGTAATCAGTGCGGTAGAAATTCTCCAATCGCCAAATCCCAGCGGCACAAAAACCGGTGCTGCAAATCCACCGATTAATGCCAGCAGACTGTCTTTGGAATCCACGACAACATTCAGCCGTACATCAAACGTCTGTAAAAACCAGATGACAATTGATGCCATGAAAATAATCGTAAATGCCTTTGTAATAAAGTCCTTTGCTTTATCCCAGATTAACATTCCCACACTTTTTAAACTCGGCAGACGGTAGTTTGGCAGTTCCATAACAAACGGAACCGGTTCACCCTGAAATGCCGTATTCTTTAGCAGCAGTGAAAATAAAACACCCACGATAATCCCCGTGAAATACAGTCCCACCATCACTAATGCACGGTATTTAGGAAAAAACGCATATGTAAACAGTGCATAAATCGGCAGTTTTGCCGAACAGCTCATAAACGGTGTTAAAAGAATCGTCATTTTTCTGTCGCGCTCCGATGAAAGTGTTCTGGTTGCCATAATCGCCGGTACAGAACAGCCAAAGCCGATAATCATCGGTACAAAGCTTCTGCCGGACAATCCGATTTTACGCAGCAGTTTATCCATTACAAATGCAATTCGTGCCATGTATCCGCTGTCCTCCAAAATTGATAAAAAGAAGAACAGCACTACAATAATCGGCAAAAACGACAAAACGCTGCCGACACCGGCAAAAATACCGTCAATAATCAGGGAATGGACAACCGGATTTAACCCATACGCCGTTAATGCACGGTCAGCAAAATCCGTTACAATATCAATTCCAACACTCAGCCAGTCCGAAAGACCTGCACCGATAACTCCGAAGGTCAGCCAGAATATCAGCCCCATAATTGCCGCAAAAGCCGGCAGTGCCGTATATTTTCCGGTCAGTATCTTATCCGCCTTTACACTTCTTGCGTGTGCCTTGCTTTCTGTTGGCTTAACAACTGTCTGCGTACACACTTTTTCGATAAATTTAAAACGCATATCGGCAAGGGCTGCTTCCCGGTCTTTTGCACATTCTTCTTCCATTTCATGAATCATGTGTTCCAGTGTTTCTTCTTCATTCCGGTCCAGTCCAAGCTGCTGTAAAATCAGTTTATCCCCTTCTACCAGCTTTGTTGCCGCAAAACGCGCCGGAATCTCTGCTTTTTTTGCATGGTCTTCAATTAAATGTACTACCGCATGGATACAGCGGTGAATCGCTGCCTGTCCGTTTTCACCGTTGGCATCGCAAAAGTCAAGCCGTCCCGGACATTCATCATAACGCGCTACATGAATGGCATGTTCTATGAGTTCTCCAATTCCTTCATTTTTTGCCGCTGAAATCGGAATAACCGGTATTCCCAATGCTTCTTCCAGACGGTTGACCTGAATCGTACCGCCATTTTCACGCACTTCATCCATCATATTCAGCGCAAGCACCATCGGAATGTCCATCTCAATCAACTGCATCGTCAGATACAGATTCCTTTCAATATTGGTTGCATCGACAATGTTGATAATGCCGCGCGGTTTATTCTGAATCAGAAAATCCCTTGTCACAATTTCTTCATTAGTATACGGTGAAAGAGAGTAAATTCCCGGCAAATCCGTCACGGTTGCTTCCGGATGATTTTTGATTTGACCGTCTTTTCTGTCTACCGTAACTCCGGGAAAATTCCCAACATGCTGATTGGCGCCTGTCAGCTGGTTAAACAGCGTTGTCTTTCCACAGTTCTGATTGCCAATCAGTCCGAATGTCAGCGGTTCTCCTTCCCGCAGTTCATTTCCCTTTTTTCGCACATGATAAATTCCCATTTCACCAACCTGCGGATGTGGAATGTCTTTTAAATGTGCCTGACGGCTCCGCACAGTATCGGTATCATGGATTCCGCTGATTTCTATTTGTGCCGCATCTGCAAGACGCAGTGTCAGTTCATAGCTTCTGAGTCTTAACTCTATTGGATCACCCATCGGTGCTTTTTTCATCATTGTCACTTCCGTACCCGGTGTCAGCCCCATGTCCAGAAAGTGCCTGCGCAGTGCGCCTTTTCCGCCTACGCTTTCAATGACCGCGTCTTTTCCAACCTCTAATTTATCCAGTGTCATACTATCCTCTATTCCGCAGGCATTCTAATTCCGGAGGAACCGCGGACTGAACCTATTCAGTTCTGCGATAAAAGCAGCTTCGTGACGCCTGCGGCACAAAGCGCTGTATGAACAGGCTTTCGTTTATGGCTTGTTCATACTATCCTCTATTCCTCTTTTTGTCTATCATTTTCACAAATCTTTAATTGAAAATATTTCTCATTAAGTATATTATTGTACTTTTTTCCTGTCAACGAAAAGAATGGAAAAAATAATGTGTTGACACCTCTCTTTTCTTCTTATACTATAAGTACGTTGCTCATCAAATAACAAATTGATGCATAATTTTAAAATTTCTGTCCCACAGGGGGATTGCAAATATTAGCAGCAGATATCAAAACTATTAAAATAATATTAAAAGAAGCGAGGATTCACATGAACAATACAACTGCAAATATGCCCTTAAAGGATTCCCTTAAACCTTCACCGCTGGCACTTCTGCCAATTGGTGTTTTTTTAGTGATTTATGCCGGTTCCGGTATTATATTTCACGACTTTTACAATATGCCTGCAATTATTGCTTTTTTAGCTGCTCTGCTGACGGCATTTTTACAGACACGCACACTTTCATTTTCTGAAAAAATCACGGTCATTGCCAAAGGGCTTGCCGATGAAAATATTATTACCATGTGTCTAATTTTCCTGACGGCAGGCGCATTTTCCGGAGCCGTATCCGCCGCGGGCGGCGTTGAACACACGGTAAATTTAGGATTAAAACTGCTTCCTGCCAGCTGGTCTGCCGCCGGACTGTTTATTATCGGCTGTTTTCTTTCCATATCCATGGGAACAAGTGTCGGAACGATTTCCGCACTGGCACCGATTGCGGTCGGTATCAGTGAAAAGACTTCGATTTCCCTTGCCATGTGCATCGGAGCGGTCATCAGCGGTGCGATGTTCGGGGATAATCTTTCGATGATTTCCGACACCACAATTGCCGCAACCCGCACGCAGGGCTGTTCCATGAAAGATAAATTCCGCACAAACTTTTTTATTGTACTGCCTGCCGCTATCCTGACTTTTGTATTACTGCTGATTCTGCCTTCCCATTCGGAGGTCGTTTCCGTTTACGCAAAGGATGCCAATCTGCTTTTGATTGCACCATATCTTTTTGTACTGGTAAGCGCCTTGTGCGGCATGAATGTATTCGCCGTACTGATTTTAGGCACGGTCTTTTCTCTTGCTGCCGGAATTTTCACCGGAAATCTTTCCGGCATGGAGATTTTTACATGTATGGGCGATGGCATTACCGCCATGTATGATATTACAGTAATTTCAATTATTGTCAGCTGTATCGGTTCACTGATTAAATATAACGGCGGTATTGACTGGCTTTTAACTGCCATCCGTCAGAGAATCCGCTCACCAAAGGGTGCACGTTTCGGTATCAGCGTTTTAACTGCCGGTATTGATACGGCGACTGCCAACAATACGATTTCGATTATTCTTGCCGGTCCGATTGCAAAGGAAATCAGTACCGAATATGATATTTCGCCGTGTGAAACAGCTTCTTTATTAGATATCAGCGCTTCCGTAACACAAGGGCTTTTACCTTACGGCGCACAGGTGCTTTATGCTTCCGCAGCCACAGCTTCTGCTGTTATGCCGCTGAGCGGTGTGGATATTATCGCGTATAACTACTATCCGATGTTTATGGCGTTCTGCCTTTTGGGGTGGATTTTTCTGCGGCGTACCCATAACAAATAGAGGCATATAAAAGGAACGCCTCAACGTGTTACTTGACTTCGGCTTATCCTTTTATCTGTCCTATTATCTGTTTTTACTCTTTCTTGCCCTCTTGATTTCGGTTGAGAGGGCTTTTAGTATTTTTAACAATAATCCTTTTGTTCCCGCATCCAGTGTACCGAACATTTTGATGGTGGCGTTGGCACTGCGAAGGATATCGGCGTTTATGTCTGAAAGAGTCTTTGCACCGCTTGCGGTAATAAGTTCAAAAAGTGTATCCACAAATTTTTCCCGTTCCTTTGCAGACAGACCCTCCAGCCATGATGTTATGGCTTCATGAAAATTCTTACTGTTCGCGCTGAGAGACGGACATGTCACAAAGCATTTGCCCTCTACCTGCCACGACATGGCATCATGCTGCATGATTCCTGTCTGACTGCTGCACACCACCAGATATTCTTCTTCCTGCCACAGTAACATACCGACAAGGGAATGCTGCGGTACAATCGTCTGAATCTGCGGCAGCATTTTCCGGTACGCTTCACTTTCAATCATCTCTTTTGTAAATCCCGGTCCATCATTGTTATAGACTTTCACCACCTTGCGCTGAATGGACGGCTTTGCAAAGACGGCGGCATAAATCGCAAGATTGCCGCCCTTTGAATGACCGCCAAGACGAAGCTTTCCGCGTTTCCAGCGCATAACGGTATTGACATACTCTACAGCTTCAAGCTGGGACGGCACCGGCATCATGACACCCATGTTAAAATCTTCTTTCCAGCCGATAATCGTATCATCTGTCCCGCGAAATGCAATGTAGTACGTATCATCGGGAAGTTCCGCACAGAATGCTGCAAACTGCTTCTCCTCATGGTCATCTGTCACATCTGCATAATCGGAAAGCACAATATCCCCGAAACGCCTGCTTTCCGCTGCAATCCGCATAAAAAACGGTGCTTCCCTGATAAACGATGTGACTTTTTGTAATTCTTCCTCATCATTTAAGTCAAAAAAATCATGTGCCGCCTGCCGCAGGGTAATTTTTTCTTTACTGCCTGCCGCCGGTATGATATTTTTAAAATCCACATAAGCAATCTGCGACAACACCAGATTATCCACCTCATTAAATGCAGACTGCTCAAACGTCAAATCCCCGCGCCATTTGATATAGTCTTCAATGCCACCCATTTTTACCGACCTCCGTTCTGATAATAAAACACTGCCAGCTGGGTTCTGTCCCGCAAATTCAGCTTTTCCAGTACGGTGCTGATATAATTACGGATTGTTCCCTCTGACAAAAAAGTCTTTTCTGCAATCTCCTTATTGCTGAGCCCCTGTGCAACGAGCTGTATCATTTCGTATTCTTTCTGTGTGATTCCCTGTGCCGCATAATCATAAGCGGCTGTTCCGCCAAGCAGTCCCGGCAGCTTATCGACAATTTTTCCGCCAAAGACAATCTGTCCGGACGCTGCTGCACGGATTGCCGGAACCAGTCCTTCGTAATCCTGTTTGAGCAGGTATCCCTTTACACCGATTTCGAGTGCTTCAATAATATATTCGTCATCTGAAAATGTCGTCAGGAAAAGAATTTTGGCATCCGGATATGCCGCAAGCACATTTCTTGCCGCTTCCAGTCCGGTCATATACTGCATACGGATATCCAGCAGTAAAATATCAGGACTGTATTTTTTATATAGTGACACAGCTTCCCGTCCGTCTTCTCCGACTGCCGCCACTTCAATATCCGTTCCGTTTTCCAGAATCATTTTCAAAGACATGCTTACCAGTTTATCATCGTCAATTATTACTACTTTCATACTTCTCCTTATTTTCCGGGCAATTTTGCCGCAAAACGGCAGTGAAAAAATCCCGGACAGTTTCTCATCTTCCGGCAGGAATATCTGCTTTTGGAATGTGGATAAAAATGCGGTATCCGTTTTCTGTGCGGATATCTATCGTTCCGCCAAACGTTTCCACCCGCTGGCGCATATTGGTAATCCCGATTCCCGTACCGTCCCCCGGATGCACACATTTACCGTTATCCTGAATTAAAATCTGATAAAAGGCGGGATGCTCCCGCAGTAAAAGCTTCACCCTGTCATCATCCTGTATGCGGATGAACTCCTTTTGCAGTTCTCTATCCTGCCATGTCATCTGCCGCAGATATACCGCCAGCATGTCAAAAACAATCCATAGTATCTGCCACTGTATCCTGTCTGTACCCGACAGGATATAGCGCGATGCCGCAACGCCAAAAAACGCCCACAAAAAAACTGTAATGCCTGCTACTGCCGTCCTTTTTATCTCTTTTTTCTCCCATGCCTCCAGCACCTGTTCCCAGACGGCATACAGTACAACCGGAAAGCCATATGATGTCTCTTTTATCACTAAAAACGACAACAGATAGACCGTCACCGCAAATGTCCTTCCCGCCATGCTTTGCAGATATATAACGGCACACACCTCAATAAATAACAACAGCAGACTCACCACTACATGATTGGTAATCCCGCAGGCTGATTCGAGTACGGCACACAGCACGTACAGTACCAGCATATCTGTAATCTTTCTCACATTTTCCTCATTTCCATACGGCAGTCCCGCTAAAATCTGCCGTCCTTCTGATTATTTATATTTTTATTGTACCGCAAGATATGACAAATGTCACTTCCGATTCTGATATTCTTCACTACCGCATTCTGCCCTCACACGCTACAATGTTTATAACAGCTTACAATATGAACAACAACATTATCAGGAGGATTTTTTATGGCAGAAACCATTGTAAAAATTGAAAATCTGGTCAAACGTTATCATGAACTGGTTGCCGTGGACCATTTTAACTTAACCGTATCCAAAGGAGAAATTTTAGGGCTTTTAGGGCCGAACGGTTCCGGAAAGACAACGACCATGAACTGTCTGCTGTCCCTGCTGGCATACGATAAAGGTTCAATCGAGGTCTTTGGAAAACCTATGAAGCCCGACAGCTATGATTTAAAGCGCAATATCGGCGTTGTCTTTCAGAATGTCGCCGTTTTTGACACACTGACCGTACAGGAAAATATTGATTATTTCTGTGGTTTATACATTAAAGATAAGAAGCTCCGCCGTCAATATGTTGCAGAGGCGGTTGAATTTGCGGGACTTTCGGATTTTGTAAAATTTTATCCCAAAAAACTCTCCGGCGGACTGCTCCGCCGTTTAAACATCGCCTGCGGCATTGCGCACAAGCCGAAGCTGATTCTGCTGGACGAACCGACCGTTGCCGTAGACCCACAGAGCCGTAATAAAATTTTACAGGGCATTTTAAAATTAAACGAAGAAGGCGCAACCATTATTTACACATCCCATTATATGGAAGAGGTGGAACAAATCTGTTCGCGCATTGTGATTATGGATAAAGGACGCAACCTTGCAAACGGTACTGCCACCGAATTAAAACAGCTCATTAAAAAAAGCGAAACTTTAACCGTAGAAATTTTAGAGCTGACCGATACACAGCTTGAGGCTGTCCGCAGGCTTAACCATGTCTATGACGTTTCTTATGAAAATAACAGACTGACCGTACAGTGCAGTGGCGCCAGCCACAACCTGATTCATCTTCTGTCTTACTTACAGGATGAAAACATTGCCTTTGGGCGTGTTTATTCGGAACTTCCGACTTTAAATGATGTTTTCCTTGAAATTACCGGAAGCGAATTAAGAGATTAACTTACATTGAGAGGAGGTTTATAATGTTTTTACGATTGTTTTTATACAGGCTGAAAAGTATATTTCTTCAAAAAGACCTGACCTTTTGGACATTGGCTTTTCCACTTATCTTAGGCACATTCTTTTACCTGGGCTTTGGCAGGCTTCTAAACGGCACGGAGCTGGAATTAAACACAATTCCTGCCGCTGTCGTGACGGTTCATGAAAATACTGCCTTTGAAACGGTCTTAAAAGAAGTTGAAAAATCAGACGGAAAAGCCTTATTTGATTTGACCTTTACCGATGAAGACACTGCCATCGCAATGTTAAAGGAAAATAAAGCCACCGGCATTTTTTATGTTGATGCCACACCGCACCTGACCGTTGCAGAAAACGGCATGGAACAGACCCTGATGCAGTCTTTTTTATCCCAATACTGCACCCAGAGCAGTGTATTTGAAAAAATTGCCGCAGAACACCCGGAAAAGCTGGCCGATTCCATTGATTTTTTATCCAAACGCCACTCCTACGGCAGTGAAATTTCTCTGGCAGATGCTTCCTACGACCCGTATATGCAGTATTTTTATGCTTTGATTGCGATGTGCTGTCTGATGAGTGTATCTTCCGGTGTAGAATGTATCGGCACTGCCCTTGCCAACTTATCGAGCCTTGGCATGCGCCGTGAATGTGCACCGACACGCAAGTCCGTCATGATTTTAAGTGACCTCGCTGCCGCTTTTGTGCTTCAGTCCGTCGGTGTTTTTTTACTGTTTTTCTATCTGACTGTGATTTTAAAGCTGGATTTCGGAAACCGCTTAGGACTTTCCTTTGCCACAGCACTTATGGGTACGCTTTTTTCCCTTGCCGCCGGTGTTTTTATCGGAATCGCCTTTAAATGCAGTATGCACATTAAAATGGGCATTGCCCTTGTATTTATGATGGTCAACTCATTTTTTGCCGGACTTATGGCGGCAACCATGAAAGATTGGATAGAACATATCTGCCCGCTGTTTAACCGCATAAATCCGGCGGCACTGATTTCAGACAGTCTGTACGCATTAAATATGTATCCTTCCCTGACCCGCTTTGCGCGCAATATGGGCATACTGGCTGTCATGACACTGGTGCTGTGCTTTATTTCCGGTCTGATATTAAGGAGGTCTGATTATGCAAGTCTTTAAAGCTTTTTATAAATCACTGCGCAGACAGATTACTTCGGTACTGCTGTATGTTATTGCTTTTGCCGCTATCAGTGTGATTATGGCAAATACCATGTCTGAAAATACCGACACTCTTTTTACCGCAAAAAGGCTGACGGTTGCCGTGTTCGACCATGACAATACAGATGAAAGCCGCGTGCTGTATAATTACCTTGACCGAACACAGAACCTCACTTCCATAAAAGACGACAACGAAGCGATTGCTGATGAATTATTTTTCAGAAATGTAGATTATGTGCTGATTATCCCTGACGGCTTTTCTGAAAATCCGGATTCACTTAAAAATGTGAAACAACAAAACAGCAGTTATGCTTACTTTTTGGATAACAGCATTAACACTTTCTTAAATGTATTTTTTAATTTCAGAAATACCGGATATTCCTGCGATGAAGCCGCGCGGCTCACCGATGACTGTATCGGTTCTGTAGAGGAAGCAACACTGCTTTCCGATACCCGGCAGGACGATGTGCAGATTACCGTTCAAAATATTGAACGCTATTTTCACTATCTTCCGTACATTTTTATTGCTACTGTCATTACAAGCCTTGGCGGACTGCTGCTGATTTTCCGTGAAAAAAATGTCAACTACCGGATACGGTGCAGTGCCGTATCCGCCGTCCACTACAATACGGCGCTTGCCCTTGCCTGCCTGACATACAGCATTTTATTATGGCTTGTTTTTATGGTGCTGGCTTTGACGGTCTGTGGAAAAGGGCTGCTGTCGGTACGGGGACTGATGCTGGTTATCAACAGTTTTGTATTCCTGCTGGTTTCTGTCGGCATTACCTACCTTATCAGCTTTTTGGCTTACAATCCGAACATTTTAAATATGTGGTCTAATGTTATCGGGCTGTGCATGTCATTTTTATGCGGTGTTTTTATTCCAATGGAATTCTTAGGAAAAAATGTCATAAAGGCGGCACACTTTCTTCCTGCCTACTGGTATATCCGCACCGATGAGCTTTGTACACAGTATACAGGAACTTCCGGTGAGTTAAAGACCTATACCATGTATCTGGGAATCCAGCTTTTGTTTGCCTTTGCGGCATTTAGCGCAGCACTGGTCATTTCCCGTTATAAAAAAGATTCTGTATTATAAATCACAAAAAGCAGATAAGAAACCACTTTTACGGATTTCTTATCTGCCTTTTTTATTTGCATTTTTAATTTGCAAATTCCAGCCGTACCGAGCCGTTATTGCTGACTGCATACAGGTTCGTATCTGCCTGTGTATTTTGTGCGGTATAAGGATTTAACACTTTATTGTCATTGACATAGACACTGCCGTTGTCGGTGTGTGCTTCCACGCGGTACGCACTTTCCGGCTTTGGCGCCGTTACCTGTATTTTACCGTTATTGGTTTTACAGGTCACCGTTCCCTCCCATGCTCCGGCAAGCTCTACATTGCCGTTATTGCTTGAAAAAAGGCTCTCGCCCTTAAATTCTGCATTTACCGTTATTTTACCGTTACTGCAATGCACCTGCGCATTTTTCTCGCAAATCATCTGCATCAGTTCAATTTTGCCATTGTCCGACTGTACATTAAGATTCTGTGTCGTAAACAGGGCATCGGCTGTCACTTTTCCGTTTGACGTATCAATTTTTACCGTATCAAGGGCTGCTTTTTCCGGCACATAGACCGTCACTACATTTTCCCGGTTTTCAAACAACGCGGCAAAACCGAAGTCTAAAATCCAAAATCCTCCGCTTGTTTTTTCCTCTATGCGGATTTTCCCATTGTCAACCGTAACCTGTGGTGTGCTGTGTGTATCCTCATAGGTCACGCTGTAACCGAAGGTATCATCCTGTGACGGCTTTATTTCAACTTTGGCATCATCCGCTTCAATCTCGATGTCTTTGATTTGTGAAATGCCATAGCGCTCATCAGAATAAGCACTGCCTTCCAGTTCAATACCGCGTCTTGAAATAAAAACACCGCTCTTTGCACCCGCAAAAACGCCCGATACAAAACAAATCAATCCCGCGCCGATACACACGGCGGCTGTTATTCCTGTAATCTTTATCCATTTTTTCATCTTCTTCTCCATTCCGCAGGCATTTTAATGCACAAGGAACCGCGAACTGAATTTATTCAGTTCTGCGATAAATTCAGAATTGTGACGCCTGCGGCACAATTCTGTTATGCGAAAATCTTTGATTTATGGATTTTCGCATTTCTCCATTCTTTATTAGAAATCCACATCACAAACCTTTTAATTCCTATAACACATCCATATGTCAGCAGCGCCGCAAGCAGTCCCAGTCCTACGCTCACCAGTCCCGCGCCAATCAGCATAACCGCTGTCGGTATATGTAAAAACACAGTAACAAGTGCTGTTCCCACGGTAAATAATCCGGCAGCTACCATGACCGCCGCCGCAAATCCCAATGACAGCACCACTGCCGCAACGGTAATCACCACCGCAAACAGCACACAGACTACCGCCAGTAAAAGACTTGCCCAGATTGGGGAAGTAATCACCGCCAATGTAATGCCTGCCGCCGTATGCTTTTTCTTTGCGGCTGTCTGTCCGTTATCACTTCCAAAGCCCGGATTCTGTCCGGAACCTGCTGCGCCTGCAAATCCATTTTCCGCGGCAGCATCTGCCGCCGCCCTTTTTGCAAGCTGTTCGGGTGCGCCCAGCTCCTGCATTACTTTTTCCGCATTTTCTACACCGGCATCATCAAAATATTCCCGGTAATATTCCATGATATTTTCTGCTTCCTGCGGCGGAATACCATGCAGGTTATTCTGTAAAATATCAAAATATTCTTCTCTCGTCATTGCTTTTCCTCTCCTGTCAATATTCTGTCAATATTGGATTTGTATGCAATCCACTCTTTCCTGTACATTGCAAGCTGCTCTCTGCCCTTGTCCGTAATCTGATAATACCGTCTGTTTCTTCCTGCAAACGGCTGGTCATAGGTGACAAGATATGCTTCCTTTTGCAGTCTGCGCAGTACCGGATATAACGTGGATTCTGAAATATCCACAACCTCCTTGACATTCTGCGTCAGGATGTATCCATACATATCTTCCCGCTCCAGAACAGACAGAACACAGGCATCCAGCAGTGCCGAACCAATCTGAAAAATCATTTCTGTCTCCGTTTCTTTTTATTATTTTGTTGCATGATATTATATGTCATATAATATCTTTTTATTTATATTATTACACTAC
>OGSS01001556.1_pt1 | contig 13978 bp, 10 predicted proteins | sample 1553591 | NCBI WGS metagenome assembly OGSS01 (sample SAMEA2580061, study PRJEB22360) | human gut metagenome | biome: human gut; feature: human-associated habitat; material: faeces | place: Denmark | collected 2008/2010
AAGAAACAATTGTCGTTATCGGGGCGAATCATGGGGGGACGGCGGTTTTGAATACGATATTGGACCAGTTTCCGGGGAAACGGGTGGTGGCTTTTGACAGGAACTCGAATATCAGCTTTTTGGGGTGCGGCATGGCGCTTTGGATTGGCGGGCAGATTTCAGGGCCTGAGGGGTTGTTTTACTCCAGTAAGGAGGCTTTTGAGGAGAAGGGCGCTGTTATTCATATGGAGACAGAGGTTACCAGAATTGATTTTGATGGAAAGGTTGTGTATGCCAGGGGCAAAAACGGTGAGGACTATGTGCAGGAGTATGATAAACTGATTCTGGCTACGGGCTCTGTTCCGCTGCGCCCTGAGATTGAGGGGATGGAGCTGGATAATGTGCAGTTTGTGAAGCTGTATCAGAATGCCAGGGATGTGATTGAGAAGCTTAAGGATACTTCTGTTAAGAAGGTGGCTGTGGTGGGCGCCGGATATATCGGGGTGGAGCTGGCTGAGGCGTTTAAGAGGAATGGCCGGGAGGTGGTTTTGATTGACCTGGCGGATACATGCCTGTCCGGATATTATGACAGGGAGTTTTCTGACAGGATGGCGCACAATCTGCGGGAGCATGGGATAAAGCTGGCCTTTGGGGAGAAGGTGGTAAGGCTGGAAGGCGGCAGACGCGTGGAACGGGTGGTGACGGACCGGGGACGCTATGAGGCGGATATGGTGGTTTTCGGCATCGGATTTAAGCCCAACACGTCCCTTGGGCAGGGGAGGCTCAGGACCTTTGGAAATGGAGCTTTCCTGGTGGACCGCAGGCAGGAGACCAGCGTGCCCGGGGTATATGCGGTGGGGGATTGCGCTACGGTTTATAATAATGCCATACAGGCTGCGGATTATATTGCCCTGGCTACCAACGCGGTGCGATCAGGTATCATCGCGGCCCATAACGCGTGCGGCAAGGTTCTGGAATCCGTGGGTGTTCAGGGCTCCAATGGTATCAGTATATGGGGCCTTCATATGCTCAGCACGGGAATCAGCCTGGCCAGGGCAAAGCGGATGGGATACGATGGGGCGGCGGCTGATTATGAGGACTGGCAGAAGGCCGAGTTTATGGAGGACGGAAACCATAAGGTGAAGATACGCATTGTATATGACAGGAAATCCAGAATCATACTGGGAGCCCAGATGTGTTCGGATTATGATGTTTCCATGGGCATTCATATGTTCTCCATGGCAGTGGAGGAACAGGTAACCATAGATAAGCTGAAGCTGTTTGATTTGTTCTTCCTCCCCCATTTTAATAAGCCCTATAACTATGTGACCATGGCTGCGCTGGGGGCTGAATAGGATTGGTAAATACCTTCTTGCTTTTTATACTGCTTCGGGGTAAAATGGGAAAGTATATCACATAGGAAGGAGATTTTCTGTATGGAAGCAGTTACGGGAGCGGATTTGAGTTTTGTGAATCTGGGTATTACCATAGAGCATCTGCCTAACAGCATCACTGTGTTTGGATTCAGGATAGCGTTTTACGGTATCATCATAGGGCTTGGGATGCTGGCCGGCATGGCCATTGCGTGTTCAGACGCTAAGAGAAGGGGGCAGGACCCGGATATTTATTTGGATTTTGCGCTTTATGCCATTATATTTTCCATTATGGGGGCCAGGGCTTACTATGTTATTTTCGACTGGGCCAATTATAAGGATGATTTGCTGCAGATATTTAACCTCAGGGCAGGGGGACTGGCTATTTACGGGGGTGTCATTGCGGCGGCCCTGACTCTTATTGTGTTTACAAAGAAACGGAAGCTGTCCTTTTTCTCCATGGCCGACAGCGGCGTCCTGGGCCTGATTACGGGACAGATGATCGGCAGATGGGGGAATTTCTTCAACTGCGAAGCCTTTGGCGGGTATACGGACAACCTGTTTGCCATGCGTATCCGGAAAAGCCTTGTGAATCCCTCCATGATATCCCGGCAGCTTGTGGACAATGAGATTGTGGAAAACGGGATTGCCTATATCCAGGTGCATCCCACCTTCCTGTATGAATCTCTTTGGAACCTGGGCGTGCTTCTGTTTATGCTGTGGTACAGGAAGCGCAAAAAGTTTGAGGGAGAGATGCTGTGGGTGTATTTTTTTGGATACGGTCTGGGAAGGGTCTGGATTGAAGGACTGAGGACGGACCAGCTAAAGATTCCGGGAACGGGATTTGCCGTGTCCCAGCTTTTATCGGCTGTGCTGGTAGGCGTGTCGGCGGCAGTGATTCTTTACCGCCATCGTCACCCGAAAAAGGGGGACAAGGTGGAGGAATCCGCCTAGAATGTGCCTGAATATGATTCCTGGCTTCTGCCTGTCCCCACTTTTGGAAGGATGCAGGAAAGCGGGGGTGGAAATCATGGGACGGTCCCCCACCAGGGGCATGAAAGACCTGAAAAATCAATATTTTGTGTCTGTTGCGGGACTCGTCCCACATATAGAGGCAGTTGCGGAAAAGCCCGCAGCTGCCTTATTTTTTCGCAATCTTTTTATAAGATTTCCGTAAAAACTTCTTGCCATTTCCCAAAATCTGTACTATGATGGACATACAAGTGGTAGAAAGTGGTGCAAAGTGGTAGAAGATGGTTGTTAAGTGGATGAAGTGGGGGATTTCGGATGTCTCCCACGGATGTCCACTACCGCTCCGGTGTACGGCAGGTGATAAGTTATGTTCATGGGTGAGTACAATCATACAGTCGATGCGAAGGGACGGCTTATCGTACCTTCCAAATTCAGAGAGCAGTTAGGCGATGAATTCGTTGTTACGAAGGGCCTTGATAACTGCCTTTTTGTGTATGAGAATTCAGAATGGGCCGCCCTGGAAGAAAAGCTTCGCACACTGCCTCTGACCAATGCCGCCGGACGTAAGTTTTCACGTTTCCTCTTAGCGGGAGCTACCACCTGTGAAGTGGACAAGCAGGGAAGGATTCTCCTTCCGGCCGTGCTTCGGGAGTTTGCCGGAATCGAGAAGGATGCAGTACTGGTAGGTGTGGGCAGCCGCATTGAAATATGGAGTAAGGATAAATGGCTGGATGCAAACACCTTTGATGATATGGAAGAGATTGCAGAACATATGGAAGGTTTGGGAATTTAATGGAGGAATCAACATTTGTACATAAGTCCGTACTTTTATATGAGACAGTGGGAAGTCTGAACATCAAGCCGGGAGGTTTGTATGTGGACGGAACCCTGGGCGGCGGCGGACATGCCTATGAGGTGTGTAAGCGTTTGGGCAGCGGAAGGCTGATCGGCATAGACCAGGATGCGGACGCCATTGAGGCGGCCGGGAAAAGGCTTCTGCCGTTTCAGGACAAGGTGACCATTGTCAGAAGCAATTACGCCAATATTAAGGAAGTACTGAAGGATTTGGAAATCGGGGGAGTGGACGGCATATATCTGGACCTGGGAGTATCCTCTTATCAGCTGGATACGGCTTCCAGGGGGTTTACCTACCGCGAGGACGCGCCCCTGGATATGAGAATGGACCAGAGAAATGATATCACGGCCGCCCATATCATTAATACCTACAGCGAGATGGAGCTGTACAGGATTATCCGGGATTACGGGGAGGATAATTTTGCAAAGAACATAGCAAAGCACATTGTAAGGGCAAGAGGGGAACACCCCATAGAGACTACCGGGGAACTGGCGGAGATCATAAAGGGAGCCATTCCGGCCAGGGTAAGGGCAACGGGAGGCCATCCGGCCAAACGGACCTTTCAGGCCATCCGGATTGAGTGTAACCATGAACTGGAGGTTTTAGAGCAGTCCATTGATACCATGATAGACCTTCTGAACCCGGGAGGCCGTCTCAGTATCATTACCTTCCATTCCCTGGAAGACAGGATTGTGAAGAGCCGGTTCCGGTTAAATGAGAATCCCTGTATCTGTCCTCCTGATTTTCCTGTCTGCGTGTGCGGCCGGAAGAGCAAGGGGAAAGTGGTGTCCAGAAAACCCATATTGCCGTCAGATGAAGAGCTGGAAGAAAACAGCCGTTCCAAGAGCGCAAAGCTGCGCGTCTTTGAGCGGAGAGAGTCTTAGTCAGAAGACAAGGCCCTTTTCCGGTCATGTAAATACGAAAGACAGCAGGCAGCAGGAAAGACCGGCGGACGCCGGTATATGCTGCCGGATTCAGATAGAAGGGAGGATAAGGTTATGGCTGCAAGGGCGCAGGCGTCGTCAGGACGCAGGAATACACGTAGAAATACCAGGCCTATGTACGGCAATGATTATGTACAGGGTTCTGCCGCACCAAAGCTAAGGCCCCAGACTGCTCCAAATAAGGAGACCAGGCCGGGGAAACCATCAGGCAGCCAGTCGGTCCGGAGTAATCACCGGATCCGCCGCAATCAGGAGCGTGCCATGTATATGGACCTTCCATATGTCATCATGCTTACCATTGCGTCTGTGTTTACCTTATACCTCTGTATCAACTACCTCCATGTGCAGTCCTCCATCACGGCCAGGATGCACCATATTGAGAAGATGGAGGCAGAGCTGGAACAGCTCAGGGCGGAGAACGACGCCCTGGAGACCAGCATCAATACCAGCATTGATCTCAACAAGATATATGAGATTGCCACCAAGGAGCTGGGAATGGTCTATGCCAAGAAGGACCAGGTGCTGTTATATGACAAGACAGAAAGCGAGTATGTAAGACAGTATGAAGACATCCCGGAACACTAAATCCGGGGGCCGTATGGGGAAAGGCAGTAACGGCGGCAGGAAGGACAGCCCAAACGGCCCCAGGGATCAGGAACAATACAGAAATGAACAACGGAACAATCAACGCGGGAAGAATTATTATCCCAAGTATATACAAGAGAAGCTGGCAATCACCGTCCTGGTGATTACGCTGGCTTTATTTGCATTAGTCATGATTTTGTACCGGATTATTAAGGATAACAACGAGCAGTACAATAAAATCGTGCTCTCCCAGCGCCAGCAGGAGTATGACAGCCGTGTCATCCCATACCGGAGGGGAGATATTGTGGACAGGAACGGCACCTATCTGGCTACCAGCGAGAAGGTGTATAACCTGATTATTGATCCGGGACAGATCATGTCGGATCCGGAAAATTATCTGGAGCCAACCATTCAGGCCCTGGTGACCAATTTTGGTTTTGATGCCGGGGAGCTGCGGACCCTGATTGAGGAGCGGAAGGAGTCAGCCTATCTCAGATATAATAAGGGACGCCAGCTCACCTATGACCAGAGGGTGGCATTTGAACAGATGGCCAAAGAGACAAATGAGGCCTACCGCAAGAGTGATAACGACGCGGAGGCCAGGAAGCGAATCAAGGGTATCTGGTTTGAGGATGAATATAAGCGCATCTACCCCTATAATTCACTGGCCTGCAATGTCATAGGCTTTACCAGCAGCGACGGAAGCGTGGGTACGGGCGGCATTGAGCAGTATTACAACAGCAGCCTGATCGGGGTAAACGGACGTGAATACGGATACCTGGACCAGGATTCCAATTTGGAGGGCGTGGTGAAGCCGGCTTCCAATGGCAATACGGTGGTTTCAACCATTGATGTGAACATACAGAACATTGTACAGAAATATATTGACGAGTGGCAGACCAATGTGGGAAGCAAGGTGACGGCGGCCATTGTCATGAATCCCAACAATGGGGAAATCCTGGCTATGGGAACCAGCAATAAATTCGACCTGAATAATCCCAGGGATGTATCCGGCTATACGGAGCAGGAGCTGTTTGACCTGGGGAAAAAGGAGGCCGTGGCTGTGTACCGGCGGGAAAATGACGGTGCAGTCATCACCGAGGACCAGGTGCCGGAGCATTTTTCCAGGGAAGATGTGATCTCCTACGGACAGCAGGTGGCGTGGAACCAGATATGGAGGAATTTCTGCGTCAGCGATACCTATGAACCGGGATCGCCTTCCAAGATTTTTACCGTGGCCACCGGACTGGAGGAAGGGGTGCTTAAAGGAAATGAAAGCTTTGAGTGTACCGGTTACCTCCATGTGGGAGATTATGACATCAAATGTACGGCCTGGCGCAGGGGCGGCCATGGGTGGCTGAACCTCCAGGAATCCCTGATGCAGTCCTGCAATGTGGCCATGATGCGCATTGGAGCCATGATAGGAAGAGAGCGTTTTACCAAATACCAGGGCATCTTTGGATTCGGGGACAAGACAGGGATTGACCTGCCCGGAGAGGCAGACACCAGCGGGCTGGTTTACAACGCGGACACCATCGGGCCTACGGACCTGGCCACCAATGCCTTTGGACAGAACTATAACTGTACCATGGTGCAGCTGTCTGCGGCGTTCTGTTCCGTCTTAAACGGCGGCTCCTACTACGAACCCCATGTGGTGAAGCAGATTCTCAATGAGCAGGGGTCTGTGGTGGAGAAAAAGGAACCTGTGCTGGTGCGTGAAACCGTGTCCCAGTCCACCTCTGATTTCCTGAAGGAGGCTATGTTCCAGACCGTTGAGACGGGTACGGGAAAGGCGGCCCAGGTGATTGGCTACGATGTGGGCGGCAAGACGGGTACTGCAGAGAAGCAGCCCAGGAGCGCCAAGAATTATCTGGTATCCTTTGCCGGATTTGCGCCCATTGAGGATCCCCAGGTATTCGTGTACGTGGTCATTGACACGCCCAATTATCCGCCGGGAGAGCAGCAGGCCCACAGTTCCTATGCAAGCGCTGTTTTCTCCAAAATTATGACAGAAATACTTCCTTATCTCAATATATTCCCCACCAAGGATCTCCCTGAAAATGAGGCAATCCAGGAGAGCCTGCCATCCTCAGAGGGCATTAATGAGCCGGCTTCAGAGGCGGAAGGTTCAGAGGGCGCAGAGGAGACTCCGGCTGAGACAGAGAAGCAGTATGAGACGGATGAATACATGCCGGGCGGAGAGGAAGAAGAGGGCGCCGGAAGCGGCGTGCCGGATGCAGTCCCCACCGTGGCTGAGGGCGGAAACGGAGAAGGAACAGGACCGGCGTCCCTGCCGGCGCAGGCGCCGCCGCGTAAACCCAATGAAGGAAACCACCAGGCAGTACCTGCCCGGGAAAGCAGCCGGGGAACAGAGCCGTCCCCTGGGGAGGAAACGGTCAAGACCTCGGAGTAATCAGGAGAAAGATTCATAAAATGTGACGGGCTCCAATATATTATTAACAATGATGGACACCGGAGCTGCTTATGTATTCGAATTTAACGAAACACAGAAAGAATATAGCCGTCCTGGCACTGCTCATAGCCATTGTCATGGTGAGCCTGTCAGGGCGGCTTGGTTATCTCATGCTGTTCTGTTCCGAGCATTACAGCGCCATGGCCGAGGACCTGCACCAGAGGGAGCGAACCATTAAGGCGGCCAGGGGGCGTATCATTGACGCCAACGGGGTTGTCATCGCTGATAACAGGACGGTGTGTACCATTTCCGTCATATACAATCAGGTAACGGACCGGGAACAGGTCATAGGGGTACTGTGTGATGAATTGGACCTGGACGAGGAACTGGTGAGAAAACGGGTGGAGAAGCGCAGTTCCAGGGAAATCATCAAGACCAACGTGGACAAAGAACTGGGGGACCGGATACGTTCCTACCGGCTGGCAGGCGTCAAGGTGGATGAGGACTATAAACGGTATTATCCCTATGACAGCCTGGCTTCCAAGGTCCTGGGATTTACCGGGGGAGACAACCAGGGCATCATCGGCCTGGAAGTAAAGTACGAGAAATATCTGAAAGGGATGAACGGAAAAATACTGACCATGTCCGACGCAAAGGGCGTGGAGATAGAAAATGCCGCAGAGGACAGGATTGAACCCATACCGGGCAACGATCTTCACATCAGCCTGGATGTGAATATACAGAAATACGCGGAGCAGCTGGCCTACCAGGTGCTGGAAAAGAAAAATGCCAAGAAGGTGTCCATCATCGTCATGAACCCCCAGAACGGAGAGCTGATGGCCATGGTCAATGTGCCGGAGTTTAATTTAAACGATCCCTTTACACTGGACCAGAACCTCAGAAGCCAGAGCCTTAAGGAGCTGGCCGCCCGGAACCAGGGGGCCACAGGGGCAGGCAGGCAGGAGCTGTTAAACCAGATGTGGAGGAATACCTGCATCAATGATACCTATGAACCAGGTTCCACCTTTAAAATCATCACAGCGGCAGCCGGTCTGGAGTCCGGTGTGGTGAAGCTGACGGACCAGTTCTCCTGTCCCGGGTTCAGGGTGGTGGAGGACCGGAAGATAAGGTGCCATAAAGTGGGGGGACACGGGTCTGAAACCTTTTTGCAGGGCGCCATGAATTCCTGCAACCCGGTGTTCATTGACGTGGGGCAGCGCCTGGGCGTGGATGGCTATTACAAGTATTTTACCCAGTTCGGACTGAAGGGAAAGACGGGGATCGACCTGCCGGGTGAGGCTGCCACCATCATGCACAAAAAAGAGAATATGGGACTGGTGGAGCTGGCCACGGTTTCCTTTGGGCAGTCCTTCCAGATTACTCCGGTTCAGCTTATCACCACAGCCGCATCCATTGTCAATGGAGGAAACAGGGTGACGCCCCATTTCGGCGTGGAGACGGTCAGCGCCGACGGTATGTCGGTCCACAAGCTGGATTATCCTTCCGGGGGCAGAATCCTGTCGGAGGAGACCAGTGCCACCATGCGGTACGTGCTGGAGCAGGTGGTATCGGAGGGAAGCGGCAAAAAGGCAAAGTTAGAGGGATACCGCATCGGCGGCAAGACAGCCACGTCGGAAAAGCTTCCGCGAAGCCTTAAAAAATATATTTCATCGTTTATCGGCTTTGCTCCGGCTGACAATCCGCAGGTCATGGCGCTCATTACCATTGATGAGCCGGAGGGGATTTATTACGGCGGAACCATAGCTGCCCCGGTGGTCGGAGATTTATTTAAGAATATACTTCCTTATCTGGGAATTGAGGCAGTACAGGAAGAAACTGCTGTACACCTTTCTAATCCATAGTTGATTATTCCCGGAAAAAGACGTATACTAATTACCAAATAAGACATACATATGAGATTGAGGTGCCTTTATGATTCATGAAACCATACTAGCTATTATCATTGCATTTGCCATCAGCGCATTGCTTTGCCCCATTATCATCCCTTTCCTGCACAAGCTTAAATTCGGGCAGCAGGTCAGGGACGACGGACCACAGAGCCATCTGAAAAAGCAGGGAACGCCTACCATGGGCGGCCTGATTATACTTTGCAGCATCATCATTACATCTGTCTTTTATATTCCCAGCTATCCTAAAATCATACCTGTGCTGTTTGTCACGGTAGGATTTGGCATTATCGGTTTTCTGGATGATTATATCAAGATTGTGATGAAGCGCTCCGAGGGGCTTAAGCCCATGCAGAAGTTAGTGGGCCAGTTCATCATCACAGGCATCTTCGCCTGGTACCTGCTTAACAGCGGGGAAGTGGGAACGGATATGCTGATTCCTTTTACCGGAGGCTTTGACGGGGGCAGCTTTCTGTCCCTGGGAATCTTCTTTGTGCCCGCGCTGTTCTTCATCATGCTGGGTACGGATAACGGAGTGAATTTTACAGACGGTTTAGACGGCCTCTGTACAAGCGTCACCATACTGGTCGCCACCTTTCTTACCATCGTGGCTATCGGTGAGGATATGGGCATCAGTCCCATAACGGGAGCAGTGGTGGGAAGCCTGCTGGGATTTCTGCTGTTCAATGTATATCCGGCCAAGGTGTTTATGGGAGATACAGGCTCCCTGGCCCTGGGCGGCTTTGTGGCTGCTTCCTGTTATATGATGCGCATGCCTTTGTTCATTCCCATCATAGGACTCATCTATTTAATTGAGGTGCTGTCCGTCATCATCCAGGTGACCTATTTTAAGCGCACCGGCGGCAAGCGTATTTTTAAAATGGCGCCCATCCACCACCACTTTGAGCTGTGCGGATGGTCGGAGACAAGGGTGGTGGCTGTATTCGCCATCGTGACTGCCATCCTCTGCATGGTGGCTTATCTGGGGCTGTAGATATCAGTATCGCACGTAAGAGACCAAAGGACGGTCTCTAAGTGCTCATAACGAACCGCTGCACTAAGCTCGAAAAGACCTCGCTAAGTGCAGCGGAATGTATTGCACGTAAGAGACCAAAATACGGTCTCTAAATGCTCATAACGAGGAGGTTAGTTGACAAATGAACCAAAGTCAGAGAGTTTTAGTGGCTGGAACGGGAATCAGCGGTATTGCTGCTGCAAAGCTGGTTCTGGAACGGGGCGGAGATGTGGTGCTTTATGACGGCAATGCCGCCTTAAAGGAAGAAGATATCAAAGAGAAATTTGACAGGGATGCAAAGGTGACCGTGGTGCTGGGGGAAATCAAGCGTTCCGACCTGCTGGGAGTGGAGCTGTGCATTATCAGTCCCGGTATACCCCTTGACAGTCCTTTTGTGGCCGTTGTGGATGATGCCAAGATTCCTATTTTGGGAGAGATTGAGCTGGCCTACCAGTGCGGCCTGGGGAAGCTGGCCGCCATCACGGGAACCAACGGAAAGACCACTACCACAGCCCTTACAGGGGAGATTTTAAAGGCCCGCTATGAGGAGACCTTTGTGGTGGGAAATATTGGGGACCCCTATACTGCCAAGGTCCTGGAGATGACTGAGGATTCCGTGACCGTGGCAGAGGTGTCCAGCTTCCAGCTGGAGACCATCATGGATTTCAGGCCCAATGTCAGCGCCATTTTAAACATTACGCCGGACCATTTAAACCGCCATGGCACCATGGAAAACTATATCCGCATCAAGGAGTGCATTACCCTGAACCAGACAAAGGAAGATGCGGTGGTGCTCAACTACGACGACCCTGTCCTCAGGGAGTTTGGCCAGAATCCGGAGCTTAAGCCCAGGGTCATCTGGTTTTCCAGCAGGGAAACGTTAAAGGACGGTTTCTGCATGAACGGGGATAACATCGTGTACTGCCAGAACGGCCGTCAGACCGTTGTGGTCAATGTTCATGACATGCAGCTTCTGGGACGCCATAATTATGAGAATGCCATGGCGGCGGCAGCCATTGCCCTGGAGATGGGGGTTCCCATGTCTGATATCTCAAGGGTTATTGAGGGCTTCCATCCGGTGGAGCACAGAATCGAGTTTGTAAGGGAGCGTACCGGGGTCAGATACTATAACGATTCCAAGGGAACCAATCCGGATGCTGCCATCCAGGCTCTCAGGGCCATGCCGGGTCCCACCCTTCTCATCGCGGGCGGTTATGATAAAAACAGCGAGTACGATGAATGGGTGTCCGAGTTTGAGGGCAAGGTGAGATACCTGGTGCTCATAGGACAGACCAGGGATAAGATCGCGGAGTGTGCAAAGAAGCATGGTTTTACGGAAATCATGTATGCGGAAGATATGCAGGAGGCAGTGCAGGTATGCGCCGTGTATGCGGACATCGGAGATTATGTACTGTTAAGCCCCGCCTGCGCCAGCTGGGGCATGTTTAAAAATTATGAAGAGCGGGGACGCGTCTTTAAGGAGTGCGTCATGGCTTTGTAGGAGGTAAATGCGTATGGCGGGAAAGGTGCAGACCGCAGCCGGACCCTCCGGCCAGATGAGACGGCCGGCAGGGAATGGGGACCGTTTGGAGCAGCAGATGCCAAAGAAAAAGAAGAAGGCAAAGCGTTTTTATGATTACAGCCTTTTGTTCTGCATCATTTTCCTGACCGCTTTCGGGCTGGTAATGATTTACAGCGCCAGTTCCTATTCAGCGCAGCTGAGCAAGGCATATAACGGAAACGGTGCATATTTCATGCAGAGGCAGGCGGGAATCGCGGCAGTGGGGCTGGTGGCCATGCTCATCATTTCCAAGATAGATTATCACATATTTGCCCGGTTCTCCGTGTTTGCCTATCTCATGTCATACATACTTATGATTGCGGTGAGCCTGATTGGCCGTGAGGTCAATGGAAAAAAACGCTGGCTGGGCGTGGGGCCTTTAAGCTTCCAGCCCACGGAGTTTGTCAAGATAGCCCTGATCGTGCTTCTGGCCGCGGTGATCACCACCATGGGCATGAAAATAAATAAATGGAAAAATATGGGATACGTGGTGGCCCTGACCCTTCCCATAGCGGGATTGGTTGCCATGAACAACTTAAGTTCCGGCATCATTGTCTGCGGAATCGCCTTTGTCATGCTGTTTGTGTCCTGCAAGGTGAAGTGGCCCTTTTTCTCCATCGGGGCACTGGGACTCACCACCCTGGCCTTTGCCGGGCCCATCGGCAAGTTCCTGACCACGGTGGGGCTTTTACAGCCTTATCAGTACCGGCGTATCGAGGCGTGGCTGAATCCGGAGTCCGACCCTACGGACAAGGGATTCCAGGTTCTCCAGGGACTCTATGCCATTGGATCCGGCGGACTGGTGGGCCAGGGGCTGGGGGAGAGCATACAGAAGCTGGGCTTTTTGCCCGAGTCCCAGAATGACATGATATTTGCCATTATATGTGAGGAGCTGGGGCTGTTTGGGGCCGTGTCCATTATCCTCATTTTCCTGTTTATGATTTACAGGTTCATGATCATAGCCAATAATGCCCCTGATTTGTTCGGGGCCCTTCTAGTGGTGGGTGTCATGGGGCATATTGCCATCCAGGTCATCCTGAATATCGCGGTTGTGACCAACACCATTCCCAACACGGGAATCACCCTTCCCTTTATCAGCTACGGGGGAACGTCGGTGCTGTTCCTTTTGATGGAAATGGGAATCGTCCTGAGCGTGTCCAACCAGATAAAACTTGAAAAGTAACAGCAAGAATACCGCACAAGCGGGCACGTCCCGGCATATGCTTTAAGTAGAAGGTGTTTTCTACGGAAGGCATAGATACCAGGAGGTGCCCCATTGTCTGTCATTCAGGTTTGTGGTCTTACTCCCTTAAAGGGAGAGATATCCATACAAGGTTCTAAAAACGCCGTACTGCCCATGATGGCTGCGGCTTTACTTCACAGAGGGGTTACGGTGCTGACCAATGTCCCGGTCATACGGGACGTGGCCTGTATGCTGGACATACTGGAAAGCCTGGGCTGCCGGTGCTGCCACAAGGGTGACTGCCTTGTGATGGACGCCCGCAGCGTCACGGGGACATCCATCCCCCAGGAGTATGTCACTGCCATGCGCTCATCCATCGTGGTGTTAAGCGCCCTGTTGGGGCGCATGGGAGAGGGCAGCAGCTGTTATCCTGGCGGATGTCTCATAGGGGCCAGGCCCATTGACCTGCACCTGATGGCGCTGAGGGCCCTGGGTGCCGAGATCCGGGAACGGGACGGGACCATAGAGGCCAGCTGCAAAAAGAACGGCGGCCTTAAGGGGACAGAGATCCATCTGTCCTATCCAAGCGTGGGGGCCACGGAACAGGCCATACTGGCATCTGTCCTGGCAGACGGGGTGACCATCATCCACCAGGCTGCCAGGGAACCGGAAATCAGCCAGCTGTGCCGCTTCCTTAATAATATGGGGGCTGTTATCTGCGGCATGGGAACAGACCATCTGATGGTACAGGGAGTGTCCGGGCTTCATGACAGCAGCTTCCGGGTGGAGGGAGACAGGATTGTGGCCGGCACCTACGGGGCTGCTGCCGTGGCCGCCGGAGGAGAGGTCCTTTTGCGGGGCATTTGCCCCTCTGAGCTTAGGGTGCCTTTGGAGGAATTTCAAAAGGCCGGCGCGGCGGTGGATGCCGACGAGGAAAACAGCCAGATTCGGATATGCATGAGGAAACGTCCCCTCCCCCTCCTCATTAAAACAGAGCCTTATCCCGGATTTCCCACGGATTTGCAGTCGCCCTTTATGGCATTTCTGGCCACTGCCCAGGGAACCAGTTATATCGAGGAGCAGGTCTTTGAGGGAAGATTTGCAACCGCGAAAATCCTGGAGCAGATGGGGGCCGTCATACGCACGGAGGACCAGAGAGCCGTGATTGAGGGGCATTATCCCCTGAAGGG
>OGSS01001561.1_pt1 | contig 13942 bp, 9 predicted proteins | sample 1553591 | NCBI WGS metagenome assembly OGSS01 (sample SAMEA2580061, study PRJEB22360) | human gut metagenome | biome: human gut; feature: human-associated habitat; material: faeces | place: Denmark | collected 2008/2010
ATAAATTGTAAATTTGCCGATACCAGTAGTTCCTACCGACTATTCAACAAAAATAACAACAAAATACAATAAGCCCAAATAACTCTTTAACTTTTAATTCGATATATGGCTTCTTTTCTTCAGTTACTGGCAAAGGATATTATCCGGAAATACGGTACGGATTTCGCCGATCTGACTATTATTTTTCCTAATAAAAGAGCCGGTCTCTTTTTGGCCGAAGAACTCTCCCGCCAAATCGACCGTCCGGTGTGGATGCCGGAGATCCTGACCTTGACAGAATACATCGAAAAGCATTCGGGACTGAAAAAAGCCGAAACACTTTCTTTAATTATCAAACTCTACAAATCTTATACGGCCGTATCAGGCTCTTCCGAGAAATTCGAAGATTTCTATTTTTGGGGAAATATGCTACTGGCTGATTTCGACGATATCGACAAATACCTGGTAGATGCCAAAGATCTTTTTTCTAATCTGATAGCACTCAAAGAATTGGATTTGAACTTTCCGTATCTGACCGAAGAACAAATCAAGGCCATACACCGATTCTGGAAGAGCTTCAATCCGGAAAAATTCAGCCGGGAACAACAAGAATTCCTAAAAGTGTGGGATAAATTATATGCCACCTATACTCATTTCAAAACTCACCTGGCTGAAACCGGAATCTGCTATGAAGGAATGAACGAACGGTATTTTTGCGAACATATAGAAACCTATGCCCATCCTGCACATATATTAATCACGGGTTTCAACGCTTTGAACTTATGTGAAAAAAAGATCTTTTCGTTTTGGCAAGATTCGGGAATAGCCCGTTTCTACTGGGATTACGATATTTATTATACCGCTGATGAACATCAGGAAGCAGGCCATTATATCCGGGAGAATCTAAAGCTGTTTCCGAACGAATTGGATATCGAACATTTCAATAACTTCAGATACAACGGCAAAACCATCGAATACCTGGCTGTCCCCTCGACGATCGGTCAGGCTAAGCTTCTTCCTGCCTTGACCGAAAGTCTCCGGGAAGAGAATCCGCGACAGACAGCCATCGTGTTATGTGAAGAACAGATGCTGATTCCCGTGATGCATTCGATTCCGGAGTATTTCTCAAAAATCAATGTTACGATGGGGTATCCGGCACGCAACACTTCGGTGGCGGCCCTCATTTCTATGTTATGCGATTTAAAAAATTATGCCAGGCAGGAAGGCGACACCACCTACTACTATTACAAACCGGTCATCGCTCTGCTGAATCATAAATTAATCAAAGACCTATGTCCTGAAGAGATTCAGCAAATCACCAACTATATCAATCAAAAGAACATCGTCTATGTTATAGAAAAAAGTTTACACTTTCATGAGCTCACCCGAGCTATTTTTTCCTCCGATCAGCACGAAAAGATACCTGTATATCTACTGAAAATCCTGAATTTGCTGACCCGGTCGGTATTGAAAGAAGAAGCCGATCCTATCGAAAAAGAATTTGTCTTTACGGTATATACCCAAATCCAAAACCTGCAAAATACATTCGAAGAAGAAGGCATCGAGCCGGAGAACAAACTTTATATGCAAATCATCAATAAAGTGATCGGTAATCTCAGTATTCCTTTTTCGGGAGAACCTCTGGAAGGCTTACAACTGATGGGATTAATGGAAACCCGTATGCTGGATTTCAATCATCTGATCATCCTTTCGGCCAACGAAGGTATTTTACCCAAGACCACACTTCCCGCTTCGTTTATTCCTTATAACCTCCGATTCGGTTTCCGTTTGCCCACCCCCGAACACCAGGACGCTGTTTTCGCCTATTACTTTTACCGGCTTTTACAACGTTCCAGAGACATTTATATTTTATATACTTCAGGCGTAAAAGGGATGAACGGAGGGGAAATGAGTCGTTTTCTCTATCAAATCAAATATGAATCGGGACTTACCGTAGTGGAAAGGAATTTCCAAAACCCGATTTCTACCCAAAATCCCAAAGAAATCAGAATCGGTAAAACCCCGCCGATACTCCATATTCTGGAGCGGTATACCCGATCGGAGGATCAGACGATCTCTCCTTCGGCCCTAAACACTTATATGGAATGTTCCCTGAAATTTTATTTCAAATACATAGCACAAATAAAAGAGAAAGAAGAACTGGCCGAAGAACTGGACCACCGTCTTTTGGGAAATATCTTTCACGAATGCTCCGAATCACTGTATGCCACGATACCTGGAGGCGAAATCACGAAAGCGGCCATCGATACCATTCTGGCTAACGGATCTCTGATCGAAGAACACATCCGCCGTTCTTATCTAAAAGTATACGACCCGAAAATTTCCAGGCTGATCGATAGCGGCAGCAACGAACTGATCCTGGGAGTAATCAAAAAATACCTCCGGGAGATGTTTTCTTACGATAAAAAAATATGTCCTTTCCGGTTGCTGGCTATGGAGAACCGTTTTCACATGCCTGTAAAAATCGGTATCGAAGGCCAGGAAAAGACAGTTTTCGTCGGAGGTTTCATCGATCGCATAGACCGTACCGATCAAGGCATCCGGGTAATAGACTACAAAACAGGAGCCGATACGACGGCTTTCAAAACTATCGCTTCGGTTTTCGATCCGGCAAATCCTACCCGGAATAAAGCAGCTTTTCAGACCATGGTGTATTGCCTGATGTACGATCATGTTCATCCCAGCGAACAGCCTCTGATCCCTGGAATTTACAGTACCAAACTGTTATTCGGGAAAGATTATGATTTCCGGTTAAAATGTGATAAAGAGCTGATACAAAATTTCCGGTATTATCAGCAGGAATTTTCGGATCATCTCCGGCAGTTACTGGAAGAATTATTCTCCCCGGAACATCCTTTTTGCCAAACCGATAACGAAAAGAAATGCCGGACCTGCAGTTATGCCGGAATATGCCGCAGGTAAAAACGAGAAAGGCCACCGTTTAGCAGTGGTCTTTCATTTCGTAATTCATTGTTTCAGCTCATTCCAGCGTCTTTTGTATCAATACTCGTCCTCGTTGAAGAATTGCTTGCATATTGAATTTCAAACTATTAGTCAAGTCGCAGTGAAATTTGCACAAACAAACCACACTATCTGAGACGGTCTGAGGCGATAGGAGGAAAGATTGGACAAACTAATTTCTCATAGTTCTTTCTAATTTATCCATTACTTTTCCTGCATGAGCAATATCATTAGATTGTGCATCACCTTTGTATGAGGATTTTGTTCCCATATTACCAATAAATATTTTATTATCTACACATCTAAAATATACACGAATTCCACCATATGCATGATTGCGAAGTTCGTATACATTATCAGCATCACACTTTTTAACTATATTATCATCACCTCTTGCCGGGAATAACAATCCACTTTGTAATGCTTTGGTAAACAAACTAATTACAAACTCCTGTAAATCTGGAGAAATCAGTTTAAATTCATCCATAAAAGAATCACATATGAAGCACTCATTGTCACCAAACGAATATTTCAATATAGATAGGTTAGCATTATCAATCGTTTCGTCCTCGATAATATGCTGTATTAGATTCTTCGTATTCATGCCATGCCAATTTACATTTTTCAATGCAGTTTCATTCACTAAAATTCCAAGACTGTCGACTTTAAGCGTTTCATCTAATGGCAATGACATAAAATAATACTTCAACTTATTGGCAATAAACAAATCTGTCGCATCTCTTCCATGGAATTTTATAGAACTAGTTAATTCCTCTTCAGAAAATACCTCTTCAACGCGAACATCTAAGTCTATTGGATATCTTGTAAAAAATGAATATAATTTTTTACGATGCTCTTTATATTTATCCTTTTCTGCAATCTTAAAATTATCTATAAGAGATTTTAAGGTTTTACCGCAAATTAAAATAGTGGAAGGCTGATTATTTGTCGCAATATATCCATTTATGGGCAGTTTTTTGTCATTTAGCAAGAGTATAAATTTAAGCATTAGATTGTCAAAAACCTCGCAAAGATCGCCTGTATAATATTCAGGTAAATTTGAATTAAAGTAGAATGTTATCATCTTTTTTATAATAGATCAGATGCATTTATTTCAAATTGGTCGAACATACCCTCTGGCCATTCTTTAATACGGCCGTAATTATCCATCTTAATACTTGTGACATTAGAAATACCTTCTTTATCTTGCCAAAACCAATGAGTCAAAGTTTTATCCGCAAATCCTTCATTATTTTTGGCATAAATTCGAATGCCATCGAAAAGATGGTCGCTGTGGGTTTCAACAATAACTTGGCATCCTGAATGTGCAACTGAAGCTATTAGTTTTCCCATTTCAGTTTGTCCACGCGGGTGCAAATGAGCTTCAGGGTTTTCTAATATTACCAATGTATTTTTCTTTATAGTTCCCAAAAATAGAGCAACAATTATAGGCAATGTGTAGCTTAGTCCAAATCCGACATTTTTTGCTCTATAACCATTAAATAAAGAAAAGGAAGTATCCGCCTTATCAATAATATCATATTTGAACTGTACTCCAGGAGTTATAGTCCCCAACCATGCTCTTAAATTATAGAGGAAAGTATCTCCTTCTGAATTAGGGTGAGTTATTAATTTATCAAGAATGTCATTTTCATGTACTTGTATGCATTTTATAACATTTTCACCTTTGGAACCCAATTCACAATCTGATAAAAGAGGAATTGAAACCAAAGGGCCATACCTATCTGCTGAAATAACAATCAAGTCAGGAAATTCTTCTGTATGAATGTTATTCTCTTTTTGTGGAGAATAACAAATTATACCATGCTCACCATATTTTGCATTAATACTAAATGGTAAAGAAGAAAATGGATTTTGGAGTTCTTTGTAATCACCATGTCCTTCTATTAGCGGATTTTCAAAATGTCTAGAATATTTATTCAGTATCTGTAAAGCTTGAATAACTGTACTTTTACCACTGCTATTTAAGCCAGTTAAAACGTTTAACTGATTAAAATTAATACTTTTATCTACAAATGACTTAAAGCCTTTAATGATAAGTTGGTTTATCATGATATATATTTTTCTAAAAGATTATTCAACGAATCAAAACGTGATTTTACAGCAGCATGTTTCATACTGTCACGAGATATAGATATTATGAAATCTGTATTATCCAAGAATGGCTTATATTCATTTAAAAATTGTTCCTTATGAGAACGTAATCTACAAAACTCATTTTCTGAGATATTAGCAAAAAGATTACTCCATGTTTCAAATAATGATTTATTGATAGGTGAACGTCTCAAGCCATCATAGCTTTTCCTAAAAGCATGACCACCAAATATTTTATAACACCTATCCATTGCCATATTAAATATACTAACTATTTCATCTTCATTCATAACTCGTACTGTTTCCAAATCTATTCTACCAGAAGTAACTCGCTTACTCAATTCTCGAGAATTTAGATTTGGCATAGAATTTAATAGTATCATTGTATCTGACAACCAAGTATCAATCGTAACAGTCTTGTTATAAGACCTATAATTGCGGATTAAAAAAGAAACAAATCTAAGGATCAATTCTTTATCCTCCATTCTTTCTGTATGGATTGAGTTTCCTGTTGCACGTTTAAACTCTTCTGATCTGGACAAGTTATTTAATAGTATTGTAGATTTACCTGTATATAATGCATTTCTAATCTCTTGGCTACTTAACGGCATACCTCCTGTATTCAATCTTTTAAAAACATTCCTTTTTACTTCTTCTGGAGTGCCAGGATTTATAATAGTAAAAGTAGTTTCCAATATTCTATTTTGTAAATTAATCGGTAAATCATTCAATGTCTTACCATCCAAATCTTTTCCCCAAAATTCAAGCCCTTGCAATTTGAACCCATAGCCTTTTTTATCTATATTTTTCTGAGTATCCTCTAAATATGATTTTCCTAAAACAAAATCTCTCAATGTACTTATGCGTTGTAAACCATCAACAACAGTCCAATTAGATTTCTCATCGCTAGAAACATAAAACATCGGAATTGGTATTTTTAGCAATAACGACTCTATTAACTGTGACTTTCTTTCACTATTCCATACTTCATTTCTTTGAAAGTCTGGATTTAGCGTTATTGTCCCTTGCTGAAGCCTTCGCATTAATGTTTCCATAGTTATTAGCTTCGTATCAATTGAGATTTCATCTGGATTAAATGGATCTCTATCATGCTCGTCATCTAATGATTCTTCAATACCAGACTGTTTCGAAGAAATCACATGTCTGATAATTTGTGTTATGTTTTCATCGAAATTATCATCTTGCAGAATCTCTCCATTCTCTTTCTTGACTTCCCAAGAAAGATTTTCAGGATCGATGCAGAAGTTTAGATAACATTTGTTAGTAGAATCTATTAAGGCATAAGTGCCATTTTCTACTTCCAAAGCAGATAACTCAATACTCTCATTGTTCTTAAGTCTAAAAAAATATGACATAATTCTTAATATTAGTCTTGTTTATATATCGAGTCACCCCAAATATAGTTTTAGAATATTGATGCATTTCCTTTTATTTGGTGCAAATGTAGTAAAAATCAATCGATTTATCGAATATAATTCCCTATATTTGCACTATTCAATCAAGACATAATATGAAACTGAATAGGATAAAAGCAGTATTGGCAGAGAAAGGAATTTCCCAGACATGGTTGGCAAAGCAACTTGGCAAGAGTTTCAGTATGGTGAATGCTTATGCATGCAATAGGATTCAACCAAACCTGGGGACCCTTCAGCAAATAGCCGTTATCCTACAGGTAGATTTAAAAGACCTGATAACCGATAAAGAAGAAAGGTGAAGCTCATGGAATATAAATTCAATGAAAATACACGTGTACAGGTTCCTGCCGCCATGCATTTGTGTAGGCTTGGATATACTTATTTGGACAATATAACAGAATATGACAGTAAAACAAATATTCTGACGGATGTATTTTTGCGCAGCGTACAGCGCTTGAATCCGGAACTGTCCGAGCTACAGGCAAAACAATTGCTGAATGAAATTATATTGATACTTGACAACAATGACCTTGGAAGAGAGTTTTATAATAGACTGTCTTCCAATAGCAATATCAAGCTGATAGACTTTCAGGATGCTGATCGTAACGAATGGCATGTAACTACCGAATTCACTTGTGAAAATCAGGATAGTGGAGACAGTTTCAGACCGGACATAACATGTTTTGTAAACGGACTGCCATTAGCCTTTATTGAGGTCAAGAAACCGAATAACCATGACGGTATTCTGGCAGAAAGGGAGCGTATCAACGTGCGGATGCGTAACGAAAAATTCAGAAGATTCTTGAATGTCACCCAGCTGATGATATTTTCCAACAATCAGGAATATGACAATGAAAACAGGGTTCCTATTCAAGGTGCGTTCTATTGCTGCTCTTCGAAGGATAAGGCTTTCTTCAATGTCTTCCGTGAGGCTGATAAAGATTTTGTGACGAAATATCCATATGAGGCAGTATCTGACAGTGTGGAGAAACAGATATTGCAACACCGGAATTGTGTCGTGATCAAGAATCTGCCTGATTATAATACGAACAAAGATATGAATACTCCAACCAACAGGATTCTGACATCAATGCTCAGTAAAGAGCGTTTTCTGTTTTTGTTGAGATATGGTTTTGCCTATGTGGACAGAAAGATTGAACTGGAAGACGGCAGCAAGACCACGCAGTTGGAAAAGCATGTAATGCGTTATCAGCAGCTTTTTGCCTCACTGGCCATTCGAAAGAAATTGGATAATGGTATCAAGAGCGGTATTATCTGGCATACACAAGGCAGTGGAAAAACAGCCTTGGCATATTATTCCGTACGTAGTCTGACCGATTTTTATGCGGCAAAGAATACAGCTGTAAAATTTTATTTCATTGTTGACCGCCTTGACTTGATGGAGCAGGCCAAGGATGAATTTGTGGCAAGAGGACTGTCTGTCAGAACTGCAAACAGCAGGGATGAATTGATGTCAGATATACGGAGTACGAATTTGACAGAAAATGCGGAGGGTAAAGCTGAGATAATGGTGGTAAATATCCAGAAATTCAAACAGGATTCTGCCAAAATACAGATTGATTCCAATTACAGCATCCAGTTGCAACGTATTTTCTTTATTGATGAAGCGCATAGAGGGTATAATCCACAGGGAAGTTTCTTGGCAAACCTATTGGCAGCCGATAAGGATGCTATAAAAATTGCTTTGACAGGTACGCCTTTGTTAAAAGAGGAAAGGGAGTCTTGGCGTGTATTCGGTGATTACATTGATACCTATTATTACGACAAGTCAATAGCAGACGGTTATACACTGAAACTCATGCGGGAGCCTGTCGAAACAATCTATAAAGAGAAAATAGAGAATATTCTTGACAAGCTGGCAGGCGGCATAAAAGTCAGAAGAAGTGATATTGACCGCAACAAGATCATTGAACATGAATCTTACCTCAATGCATTGATAGACTATATTATTGCCGATTTCCGTAGGTTCCGTATCGAACAGGCTGATGATACTGTAGGTGCAATGATTGTATGCAAGACAAATCCTCAAGCCCGTGAAATGTATCGTTTGTGGCAAGAGCGTTTCAACAAAGCTTTGTATATCGAAGGGAAACATGATGAAAGTCTGATGTTGGCGGCTGAACCTATGATTGCCTATGGATATCATGCAAAACCCTTGAGAGCTTCTTTGATTTTGCATGATGAAGGAGACAAGGAAGAGCGTAAGGCGTACATTGATGAGTACAAGAAAAAACTATCAGTCGATGTCCTGATTGTCAACCAGATGCTTCTGACTGGGTTCGATGCTCCCCGTTTGAAGAAACTCTATCTGGGTCGAAGTCTGGACGGACACGATTTGCTGCAGGCACTGACTAGAGTAAACAGACCATACCATAAATTCAAATATGGTTATGTAGTGGATTTTGTAAACATCAAGGAAAATTTTGATGCGACTAATGACCGCTATCTGCGTGAACTGAATCGTACTGCCGATATTAAAGAAACAGGCGAAAAAGAAACAGTAGGAGAAGCTCTCATTGTAGATAAAGAGCAGATTGTAGAGCAGATAAAAGAAATTCGCAGCGTTTTATTCAATTACACATGCGACAATCCTGAAGAGTTCAGAAAGGAAATAGATGAGATTGAAAACAAAGACAATCTATATACGCTCCGATCTACTCTCGAAAATGCCAAGGCAATCATTAACCAAGTAAGGGCTTTTGGCGATGAAGAGTTGAAAGAACGAATCAACAGTTTGCCTAAAGGTACTATTCCTACTCTGATCACTGAAGTTTCTCACCGTATAGAACGAATGAATTTTCTGGAAAGTACCGAACATAAGGCAGATGTATCTGGAATTATCAATGTCGCTCTTTCTGAACTGGAATTTGAGTTCAAAAAAGGCATTTCAGAAGAATTACGTATTATTGTCAATGATATTCGGGAGCGTTGTGAAAAAGTACAGGCTGAATTTGAAGCCAACTTTGACAAGACGGAAGACAAGTATGTGATTTTGGCTGAAGAGTTCCGGGAATACTTCAGAAAGAAAGGCTTCGTTCCTCAAAATACGCAAGAAGCTAAAGAAAGCATTGATTATATGGATTCGGTAATGAAGAAAATCCGTGAGATAAACCGTCGCAATAATATACTCAAAAAGAAATATCAGGGAGACGAGCGCTTTGTCCGTATCCACAAGCGTATAGAAGAAGAAAATGAAAAACGAGAAAAGCCTCTTATTTCCAAAACTGAATACGAAATAGCAGAAAGTCTGTCAAAAATGAAGCGTGAGATTGATAACCGTATCTACCTTGATATAAACATCATAGCGAATGAAAACAGTTTCAAACGTGATACGTTGGCTATGATAGGCCATCAACTCGTCGACTTGGGGATAAAAGCGAGTCTTCCCGACAGGAAGTTTATCAACAATCTCATTGCAAATGAATATATAAACCAATACAATCAACTTTACTTGAGATAATATGGATGCAAATACGCAGAATATATCAGAAGCTACTATAGCCCTTATTGATTCATTGAAATCGACCACTTCCTATTTTGGTCTTGCCAATAGTGGTGGTGAGTACAAGATTATTACGGAAATGTTTCTGTATAAGTATTTCAATGATAAATTCGGATATGAAGCAAAGCGGGATAAGATATACGGAGAAAGATTGAGCAAGGCAGACAAGTGGGATGCGGAATATGATAAATTCACTGAAGAGGAAGTCGAAGACTTGTTCAGCTATCTTCCCGCATCAGTTCCTTTGCTTAAACCTGAGCATACACTGGCACATTTGTATAATACTTCCGGATCAGGTGATTTTTCCACACGGCTGGATGCGACACTGATTGACATTGCCAATCTGAATGCGGATACTTTTTCTGTTGTAACTTCAGGGAAAAGCAGAGTCAATATATTCAGTGCGCTCACACAGTATGTAACAGATCCGCAGAAAAGGGATGACTTTGCACGGTCATTGATGAGTGCCGTTGCTTCATTCAATTTTGAAAGTGTTTTTGCGGAAAAGTATGACTTCTTCTCACGGATATTTGAATATCTTATAAAGGATTACAACAATGCAGGGGGAGGGAAATATGCTGAGTATTACACTCCGAGAGCCATCGCCCAGGTAATGGCCCGCTTGCTGGTCGGAGATGATGCCAACCTGCGTGGCGTGACTTGTTATGACCCGTCGGCAGGTACAGGTACTTTGCTTATGGCTTTGGCTCATCAGATAGGGGAAGACCGTTGTACGATATTCAGTCAGGATATATCGGAAAAATCCAGTGAGATGCTCCGGCTGAATCTCATTCTGAACAATCTGTCAGGAAGTCTTCCTAATGTTGTACAAGGGAATACTCTTACGGAACCATACCACAAGGAAGAAAACGGATCTCTCCGAAAATTCGATTTCGTTGTGTCCAATCCGCCATTCAATCTGGATTTCTCAGATTTTAGAGATACATTGGCTTCTGATACGGTGCGTTTTTGGGCGGGAGTCCCATCTGTGCCAGCAAAGAAGAAAGAGTCAATGTCTATCTACTTGTGTTTTATCCAGCATCTTATCAATTCGCTGAAAACAAATGGCAAGGGAGCTATTGTCATTCCTACGGGATTCATTACAGCCAAAAGTAGTGTTGAAAGAAAAGTCCTGACGAAAATTGTAGATAACCGCTGGGTGTATGGCTGTATTTCTATGCCAAGCAATGTGTTCGCAAATACAGGTACGAATGTTTCCGTCCTGTTCTTTGACAAAGCTGCTTCTGCCGAGAAAGTCATATTGATTGATGCGAGCAAGTTAGGAGAGGAATATAAGGAAGGGAAAAATAAAAAACGTAGATTGCTGAAGGATGACATTGACTTAATTGTCAATACATTCAAAAATAAAGAAGCCGTAGAGGATTTTTCGGTTGCGGTAAGCTATGATGAAATAAAGGAAAAAGGTTATTCGTTGTCTGCCGGACAGTATTTCGACATCAAGATTGATTATGTGGACATTACTGAAGAAGAGTTCAATAACCGCATGGCAAATTATAAGGCTGAACTGTCACGGCAATTTGCTGAGAGCCATCGTCTGGAGGAGGAGATAATGAAGCAGTTGGATGCTTTGCACTTTAATGTAAATGTTGGAAATAATGAGTAAAGAATTGACCATCATAGATAAAGACTATATCCGGTGGGTGGAAGACCTTAGTGTACGCTATCGTCAAAGTCAAATTAGAGCAGCGGTCAGGGTTAACCGTGAGTTGCTTAAATATTACTGGGAACTTGGTCGTGACATAGAAGAGATGCGTGTGGAAGAACGATGGGGTGAGAAAGTCATCAAGAATCTTTCTGTGGATTTACAGCGCAGAAATCCCAACGCCACAGGCCTTTCTCGAACCAATATATATTACGCAAAGAAATTCTATCTGCTTTATTCTCAGTATCTAAAAGTTGTCCCACAAGCTGTGGAACAATTACAAGATGGAAAAGTGCCACAACCTGTGGCAGAATCTTCGAAGTCTGTCCCACAAACTGTGGGACAATTGGAAGAGATGCTTTTCTCCATACCTTGGGGGCATCACCGTTACTTGATGGACAGGTACAGTAAAGAACCGGCAAAGGCTCTCTTCTATGTGAGAAAGACTATGGAAGAGGGTTGGAGTCGAGACACATTGCTCAACTTTATGGATAGCGGCCTGTATGAACGGGAAGGAAAGGCTTTGACAAATTTCACCCGCACATTGCCGGAAGCGACAAGCGATCTTGCACAAGAACTGACAAAAGACCCTTATAACTTTGCCTTTACAGGAATAACTCAACCTTATAATGAGCATATTCTCAAAGATGCGCTGCTTGCCAATATCTCGCAATTCCTGCTGGAACTCGGTACCGGATTCGCATACATAGGCAAAGAGTATAGACTTCAGATCGGACAAAAGGAGAAATTCATCGATTTGCTTTTCTACAACTTGAATCTATCATGCTATGTAGTGATTGAAGTGAAAATCGGCGAATTTGATTTTCAAGACCTCGGACAGTTAAGTGGCTACGTGGTCGCTTGTAATCATATTCTTAGAAAAGAGGGAAGAGACAACCCTACAATCGGTCTGCTTATTTGCCGCCAAAAGGATTCAATGCTTGCCCAATACGCATTGGAAGGCAGCAATCTCCCATTGGGAATATCTGAATATGAGCTGTCAAAACTATACCCTGAAAAGGTGGAAGGTACTATGCCTACTATTGAAGAAATTGAGGCAAGATTAGGTGAAGATTTAAAAGATAAGAAAAAATGAAAATAAAAGATATTGTTGCATTTGTTCCGAAATCTATTACACCAAAAGCGGGAAAGATTTATCGTTTATATAGTCTTCCTTCTTTTGATGATGGACGGTTATATGAAACTTTAGATGGAAAGAATATCCAAAGTAACAAGTATATTGTACCTGATAAGTGTATTTTATTCAATAAATTAAATGTTCGTTTTAAAAGGATTTTACGTATAGACGAGTCTGATACGAATAAGGTATGTTCAACTGAATATTTACCTCTTGTTGTAAATGAATCAAAGGTTGATTATCAATATTGTTATTACTTGCTCATATCTGACAAAATTACAAACTATCTGTGTGGTCAAAACACAAATACATCAGGAAGCCATAAGCGAATAAATCCAGATAATTTCTTAGATATTAACATTATTCTACCCGGACTCGCTGAACAAAAGCGTATTGGCAAATTGCTCTCAGATATTGACCATAAAATAGAACTTAATCGTGCGATAAATCAGAATTTACCAATGCTTGACCGTTCATTAAGAGTGGCAAGAGTTCATCACGCTGTTTAATCAAGTTATTGTTCTCAATTATATTCAGATCAATCATTAGGTGATATTGCGAAACAACAGCATGAAATGTTTCAATTAATTGTTCAGGAACTTCAAACCAATAATTTGCCAAGAATACTTCTGTTTGAAAGTTCTTAATACCAGATGTTTTCCCTTCAAAATTGAACATATTATCATTATCATAGAGATTTTGCCATAGATAATAAAAGTACTCTGAAAACACTCGTTTCTTCATGCTAAATGATTGACAGAAATTAGAGCACACTAAAGTTCCTCCATTTCTTTCTATGACACCATTTGTTATCAATGCCACTCTACCTGTTGCTTGAACAGGGCTTCCTCCTGAAACTTCAATTACAATATCACCATCTTCTAAAAGTCGGTCAGAATGTTTCGATGTAATATATCTTATGGGTATATCATTTAGCTTAACAATGTCTGCTCCACGCACACAACCTACTTTGATAGTCCCATCTTTAGGCATATCATACCCCCAATCTCCAGCTTTGTTTTTGTTTATAAAGGAATTAAATGTAATATCTTTCCAACTTTTCGGAACTTCTCTTTTCAACTTCTCATTCCAGACCATCTCACCGC
>OGSS01001568.1_pt1 | contig 13881 bp, 13 predicted proteins | sample 1553591 | NCBI WGS metagenome assembly OGSS01 (sample SAMEA2580061, study PRJEB22360) | human gut metagenome | biome: human gut; feature: human-associated habitat; material: faeces | place: Denmark | collected 2008/2010
AACGAATTACAGGGACACATATAGAAATTGGCAATGCATGTGTTCCATAGAAGAAGAAGGCATAGACAACATCTTCCACAACTTGACAATCACATCTACAACTGTAGAAGTGGTTCTGAAAGAATGGATGGAGGCAGCAGGAATAACCAAGCATATAACCTACCATTGCTCACGACATACGGCGGCTACGATGCTCCTGACCCTTGGTGCAAGTATCTATGTAGTAAGTAAGATACTCGGACACAAGAGCATCAAGATGACGGAGATTTACGCCAAGATTGTTGACAAGAAGAAGTTGGAAACCGTGAACCTCGTGAACGGAATGTTTGACCAAATACCAGCAATACAATGAAGATAGAAATCAAGGAACGTAAGCTGACGGAAGGCAAAAGAGCCTTATATCTGGAATACTACGAGACAGGCTTCCGCAAAAGAGAAAACTTGCATCTCTATCTCTTGCCCGATGATGCCGTTGGTGCTGCAAAGCACAATCGGCTTACATACAACAAGGCTATGGAGATACGAGCAGAGCGCATCCTCACCCCTCCTGTATTGGAGAAAGAGAATGCCAAAAGCGAAGAACAAGGCAACGGCTTGACTTGGCTGCAATGGTGCGATGACTATATCAAATGGTCTGTTGATTGCGGCAACTGCAAGAAGATGATAGGTCATAAGAATGTTGTCCGCAAGCGTATAGCCACTTATCTGCGAAGAGTAGATAAGAAAGACATCCTGCTGAAAGATGTCAGTAAAGATGAAATTTGCGGTCTTTTTGATTATATGCGCAACAAGTATCGCAACAAACGCCAAATCAAGACCAACGGAGGACGGTTGGCTGATTACACATTACTGTTGTTTGAGGAAACAGTCAAAGCGATATTTAACAAGGCTATGCGTGAAGGACTTGTAAAATTCAATCCAGTACACAGTCTAAACAAGTTGGAACGCTTCCATGCTCCTGACAAACACAGAGAGTATCTTACGCCAGAAGAACTCACACGTTTCCTGGCGGTGGAAGCTGAATGTGAGAATGAACGAACCGTACAACTGGCATTTGGCTTATCATCCATGACTGCCCTTCGCCTTGGCGATATGCAGCATCTAAGGTGGTGTGATATTAAAATGATAGATGGCGTGCCGACAATCAGCATCATACAGCGAAAGACAAAGCGTCCTGCCATTATTCCGCTCAATGAAATGGCGCAATCGTTGTTGCCACCTCGGACGGATGACAATCCGGAAAGTCTTGTGTTTCACCTTGTCAAGAAGTCAGACAACGTATCTAAATACGTAAGAAGACTTAAAGAAAAGGCAGGCATAGAAAAGGATTTGACCTACCATTGCTCACGGCATACGACAGCATCGTTGGCTATCTCTGCAGGGGCTGACATATCTGCTGTGAAGGATGTTTTGGGACATGGAAGCATCACTTCAACCGAAGTTTATGCAAAAGTGGCTCTTGAAAAGAAGATAGAGGCGGTCAATCTGTTTAATGGCGTGTTTGATTGAGACATACAGCAGAGTGCGAACAACGGGGAAGTCTTACTTCTTCCCTTTTGTTGGGAAATTGCCGTCAGGCTGTATTCAAAAAACGCTTGTGTTCAAATAAATCTGCAAGACTTATCTGGACACAGGCTTTTTCATGTTCAATTTAATCTTTGATATAGATGACAACAGGAGTAATATACGCTCGTGTCTCCAGTATGGGTGACAGACAGAGCACGGAAAGACAGGTCAAGGACTTGTCGGAGTATGCAAAATATAAGGGTATCGAAGTCTTCAAGGTCTTTGAGGAACACATCTCTGGCGCAAAGAAGAATGATGAGCGTCCAGTGTTGTGTGAGGCAATGGAATACTGCACGGCAAACCGCATTGGAATCCTACTTGTCAGCGAGCTGTCAAGATTGGGTCGCAATGCGTTTGAGGTGCTTGCCTCTGTCAAGAAACTCATTGACTGTGGCATTAACCTCTACATACAAAAGGAACAGCTTATATTATTGGACGATGAAGGACATCCATCCCTCTTTGCCCCGATAATGATAGCCACGCTTTCGACCTGTGCGCAATTGGAACGTGATAATATCTCATTCCGATTGCAGTCTGGACGGAAGCGGTATATAGAGAAAGGCGGAAAACTCGGACGCAAGGTTGGCTCTATAAAAACTACAGAACAGATAAAGACCGAATATAGGGAAGTAATAAGTTTGCTCCGCAAGGGATATTCAATTCGGGATGTGGCGAAACTGAGTGGCAAGGGTGTGAGTACGGTGCAACGAGTAAAGCGATTGATGATGCTATAAAAGTTCATTTTGAAGAATAAACAGCTACAAATGACACTAAAACCGCACAAATTCGCCTTATTTATGCAGAAAACAACCTCTCAGTTGTGTTTTCTCATTAAAATCAGTTATCTTTGTAGGCAAAATGGCAATAGCCAGAATTATAAATGGAACAAAGCGAAATACGTCTAAGATGATAAAGGAAACAATATCTCCTGTTCAAAATGCAGGAACACAAATGAGCCAAGAAGAAAAATCATGGTTAAATCATTCTCAAATGATAGCCAATGCCATGTCCGCAAGAATGAAGGAACTTGGAATGACTCAAAAGATGTTGGCTGAAAAAATGAATTGTACGCAACAGTACATTTCAAAAATCTTAAAAGGACGAGAAAACCTTTCGCTTGAAGCCATAAGCAAAATAGAGAATGCCTTGTATATTCATTTCCTGCAAATGGATGAATAGTCATATTCTCATAAGTGTAATGATAAAAACAAGATAAGATATGCCAGTACAAAGTGAAGCCGCTCTCGAAAACGGACTTATAGACACTCTTCAAAAGATGAACTACGAGTATGTTCATATTGAGGAGGAGAAGAACCTGTCTGCCAATTTCAAGAAGCAGTTGGAGATACACAACAAGAAGAAATTGGAAGAACTCGGTCGCACAGAATTTACTGAGTCTGAATTTGAAAAGATACTAATTTATCTTGAAGGTGGCACTCGCTTTGAGAAGGCAAAGAAACTTCGTGACCTCTTTCCGCTTGAACTTGAAAGTGGTGAACGCCTGTGGGTGGAGTTCTTGAACCGTACCCATTGGTGTCAAAACGAGTTTCAAGTTTCCAACCAAATTACAGTTGAAGGAAGGAAAAAGTGCCGTTATGATGTGACGATACTCATTAACGGTTTGCCTTTGGTTCAGATTGAACTGAAGCGCAGAGGTGTGGAGTTGAAACAGGCGTACAACCAGATACAACGCTACCACAAAACTTCCTTTCATGGATTGTTTGACTATATCCAGTTGTTTGTCATATCCAATGGTGTGAACACTCGCTATTTTGCCAACAACCCGAATAGTGGCTATAAGTTCACTTTCAACTGGACGGATGCAGCCAATGTGCCGTTCAACGACTTGGAGAAGTTTGCCACAGTGTTCTTCGACAAGTGTACGTTGGGCAAGATTATAGGCAAGTACATCGTTCTGCATGAGGGTGACAAGTGCCTGATGGTGCTTCGCCCTTATCAGTTCTATGCGGTGGAGAAAATTCTTGACCGTGTAGAAAACTCCAACGACAATGGCTATATTTGGCATACAACTGGTGCAGGCAAGACCTTGACCTCATTCAAGGCTGCACAACTCGTTTCTGAGTTGGACGATGTGGATAAGGTTATGTTTGTGGTTGACCGCCACGACCTTGACACTCAGACGCAAGCCGAATACGAGGCCTTTGAGCCTGGCGCCGTTGACAGTACCGACAACACAGACGAATTGGTGAAGCGTCTGCACAGCAATTCTAAGATTATCATCACTACCATCCAGAAACTTAATGCAGCTGTCAGCAAGCAGTGGTATAGCAGTCGTATAGAAGAAATACGCCATTCTCGTATCGTAATGATTTTCGATGAATGTCATCGAAGCCATTTCGGAGAATGCCATAAGAACATCGTGAAGTTCTTTGACAATACGCAGATATTCGGCTTCACTGGTACGCCTATTTTTGTGGAGAATGCCGTGGACGGACACACTACAAAAGAGATTTTCGGTAACTGCCTTCACAAGTATCTTATTAAGGATGCCATTGCCGATGAAAACGTGCTCGGTTTCCTTGTGGAGTATTACCACGGCAACGAGGATGTGGACAATGCCGAGCAAGACCGCATGACGGAGATAGCCAAATTTATCCTTAATAATTTCAATAAGTCAACATTCGATGGAGAGTTTGACGCATTGTTTGCCGTGCAGTCAGTGCCGATGCTTATCCGTTACTACAAGATATTCAAGAGCCTCAATCCAAAGATTAGGATTGGAGCAGTCTTCACATACGCTGCCAACAGCAGCCAAGATGACGAGCAGACAGGCATGAACACAGGTGGCTATGTAAGCGACAGCACAGGTGAGGCTGACGAGTTACAAGCCATCATGGATGACTATAATAATATGTATGGAACGAGTTTCACCACCGAAAACTTCCGCGCGTATTACGATGACATCAACCTCCGCATGAAGAAAAAGAAGGCCGACATGAAGCCTCTCGACCTTTGCCTTGTGGTAGGAATGTTCCTTACTGGCTTCGACAGCAAGAAACTCAACACGCTCTATGTTGATAAGAACATGGAGTATCATGGCTTACTGCAAGCGTTCAGCCGTACCAACCGTGTGCTGAACGAGAAGAAACGTTTCGGAAAGGTGGTGTGCTTCCGTGACTTGAAAAGCAAGGTGGACGAGTCTATCAAACTTTTCAGCAACAGCAACAATCTTGAAGATATAGTGCGTCCGCCGTTTGATGATGTGAAGAAGAACTATCAAGAACTGACCAAGGATTTCTTGACACATTATCCCGAACCACATTACGTGGACTATCTCCAAAGCGAGAACGACAAGAAGCAGTTTATCCTTGCTTTCCGTGACATCATCAAGAAACACGCAGAGATACAGGTGTATGACGAGTTTGATGTAGATGCTCCCGACCTTGGCATGACCGAACAGCAGTTTATGGACTTCCGCAGCAAGTATCTTGACATTCATGACAGCATTATTTTGGTTGACCCACCTGCACCAAAGCCAACTCCCAACCCAAATGAAGACGAACCAACTCCAGAAGATCATAAACTTACGGATATTGACTTCTGCTTGGAATTGTTGCATAGTGACATTATCAATGTTGCCTACATTTTGGAGTTGATTGCAGACCTCAATCCATACAGCGAGGATTATTCAGAAAAGCGCAAGCACATCATCGACACAATGATAAAGGATGCCGAACTTCGCAGTAAGGCAAAGCTCATTGACGGATTTATCCAGAAGAATGTAGATGATGACCGTGACAACTTCATGGCTCGCAAACAAAAGGCTGACGGTACGAGCGACCTTGAAGAGCGATTGAACAACTATATCGTCACAGAGCGTAACAATGCTATCAATACGCTTGCCAAGGACGAAGATTTGGACGCTTCCGTGCTCAATCATTACCTTTCAGAATATGACTATCTACAAAAGGAGCAGCCAGAAATCATACAAGAGGCATTGAAAGAGAAGCACTTGGGACTGATAAAAAAGCGCAAAGCATTAACAAGAATACTCGATAAACTGCGTTCTATTATAAGAACATTCAGCTGGGAATGACAAAATTGCAATGATAAAGATAGTTAGAGATATAGATATAACGGCTCTTGGAGTCAGCGTGTATAACCGCAAGTGGCAACCTATCCATTTACAACAAGGTGAAATGGATGGAGCATGTGCTGTGTATTCTATGATGATGAATCTTCTTATACTAAAGGTTCTCACTCGTAGCCAAGTTGTAAACTTGAACACTACATTCAAAGGAAATACCGCCAAAGGAAGGCTTTTCAAAGAGTTCTTTGTAACAGAAGGACTTTGCCGTGATGGTTTCTATTTCTCAGAAATCAAAGAAAAACTTTCTCACTCTTTTGCTAAAGAAGTAACATCATCTGCACTACAATATACGGCTTCTCTATCAGACCAAACCATATTTGTAGAAGAACTTAAAACTGCAATAAATGACAACTTGCCTTTGGTTACTGCCATATCATTTAGAGGTGGTGCTCATGCAATACTTGCTATTGGCTATGAAGAGCAAGAAGGGGTTGTTGAAAAAATATTTTGTTTAGACCCAGGCTATACCATCAATCATACCTCTTTTTGGAATAGCGTTATAATACTAAATAAGGGGAAAGGGAAGTATTGCCATCAGTATATAACAGACAAAGACGATGACAATGTCTTTATTAGTGAAACATTGAAAATAAAAAAGAAATAACGATATGAGCGAAGAATTACAACAGAAACTCCGTGACCAGCTTTGGGAAGTCGCAAACAAACTGCGTGGCAATATGTCAGCCAGTGACTTCATGTATTTTACCCTTGGCTTTATCTTTTACAAGTATTTGTCGGAGAAGATAGAGAAACATGCAAACTCCGCCTTGGTGGATGATGAAGTCACGTTCAAGGAATTGTGGGCAATGGAGAAAGACGAGGATATTGAAGCATTGCAACAAGAAGTAAAGACTGACTGTTTGGAAAACATCGGCTACTTCATAGAGCCAAACTTCCTGTTCTCGTCAGTCATTGAAAGCATTAAGAAGAAAGAGAACATCCTACCTATGCTCGAACGCTCATTGAAGCGCATTGAGGACAGCACTCTCGGACAGGACAGCGAAGAGGACTTTGGCGGTCTGTTCTCTGACATTGACCTTGCTTCGCCTAAGTTGGGAAAGACTGCTGATGATAAGAACACATTGGTGAGCAATGTTCTTCTTGCCCTTGATGACATAGATTTCGGTGTAGAAGCATCGCAAGAGATTGACATTCTCGGTGATGCCTACGAGTATATGATTAGCCAGTTTGCAGCTGGTGCCGGCAAGAAGGCTGGCGAGTTCTATACACCTCAGGAAGTGAGCCGTATCTTGGCAGAAATTGTTACCATCGGTCACGCTCGTCTGCGCAATGTCTATGACCCAACTTGCGGTAGTGGTTCGTTGCTGCTCCGTGCTGCAAGCATCGGTCATGCCAACGAGATTTTCGGACAAGAGAAGAACCCTACGACCTACAACTTGGCTCGTATGAATATGCTTCTGCATGGTATCAAGTTCAGCAATTTCCGCATTGAGAATGGCGATACTTTAGAGGCTGATGCTTTTGGCGACACTCAGTTTGACGCTGTCGTCGCAAATCCACCTTTCTCTGCCGAATGGAGTGCAGCCGACAAGTTCAACAACGACGACCGTTTCAGCAAGGCAGGACGCTTGGCACCACGCAAGACAGCCGACTACGCCTTTATTCTCCACATGATTTACCACCTTAATGAGGGTGGCACAATGGCTTGTGTTGCTCCTCATGGTGTGTTGTTCCGTGGTAATGCCGAGGGCGTAATCCGTCGTTTTCTCATTGAGAAGAAGAACTATGTGGATGCCATCATCGGACTCCCTGCCAACATCTTCTATGGCACAAGCATTCCGACTTGTATTTTGGTGTTTAAGAAATGCCGTAAAGAGGATGACAACATCCTGTTCATTGATGCAAGCAAGGAGTTTGAAAAGGTAAAGACCCAGAACAAACTCCGTCCGCAACACATCAAGAAAATTGTAGATACTTATCGTGAGCGCAAGGAAATAGAAAAGTACAGCCATCTTGCCACACTGCAAGAGGTGGCAGAAAACGACTACAATCTCAATATTCCTCGTTACGTTGATACTTTCGAGGAAGAAGAGCCTATCGACATTCATGCCGTCATGAAGGAAATCAAGGAGTTGGAAGCCAAACGTGCCGACCTTGACAAGGAGATTGAAGGCTATTTGAAAGAACTGGGATTGGTTGAATAGTCTTTCTGCCAGTTTTGTGCAATTTTTAATTAAGAGGTTTAAGCAATGAGTGAATCAATAAACATATTGGATAAGGATTACTTGCAGTGGGTCGAAGAACTATGCAAGCGTTATCGCAAAAGTCAAATAAGGGCAGCAGTAAAGGTGAATACTGAAATGCTGCGTTTTTATTGGGAGTTAGGACAGGATATTGAGACAAAAGAAGCGTCTAACAAATATGGTAGTGGCTTTTATGCGGCACTGAGTCGTGATTTAAGACATAAACTGCCTGATGCTGACGGACTTTCTGAAACATCTGTCCGCTATGCAAAACGATTCTATTGCTTGTACTCGCCTCTTGAAAAAAGTCTTCCACAAGCTGTGGAAAAATCAGAGAATACAAATCTTCCACAAGTTGTGGAAGATTTGCACACTATCCTATTCTCTATACCTTGGGGACATCATCGTTATATCATTGACAAGTGTTCGGAGGATGCTCATAAAGCATTGTTCTATGTTCGCCAAACAATGGAAAACGGTTGGAGTCGTTCTATGCTGTTGAATTTCCTTGGAACAGACTTCTATGAAAGAAGTGGAAAGGCATTGACAAATTTCAAGAAGACTTTGCCCGATATGAATAGCGACCTTGCACAAGAAATTACAAAAGACCCTTATGATTTCTCTTTTACTGGTGTTCGTGGTAAATACAATGAACGCAAATTGAAAGATGCTTTACTGGCTAACATTACGAAATTCCTGTTGGAATTGGGTACAGGTTTTGCGTATGTTGGCAAGGAGTATCGTTTGCAGATAGACGAAAAGGAGAAGTTCATTGATTTGCTTTTCTACAATTTGAAGTTATCTTGCTATGTTGTGGTAGAAGTGAAGATTGGAGAATTTGACTTTCCAGATGCAGGACAACTAAGTGGTTATGTAGTAGCTTGCAATCACCTCTTGCGCCAAGAAGGTAGAGATAACCCGACCATAGGATTACTCATTTGTAAGCAAAAGAGCAACACCATAGCCCAGTATGCTTTAGAAGGTAGCAGTCAGCCTATCGGAATCTCCGAGTACGAACTATCTAAGTTGTATCCTAAAAAGGTGGAGGGAACCATTCCATCCATCAAAGAATTGGAAGAAAAAATAGAAAAGGAAACAGAGAAAAGTACAAAGGACGAATAATTTTGGTATTTGCTTTTATGATTTGACATTCATACGAGGAAACATGAAAACATGTAACTGGTATGTAACTGAAAGTCGAGAAGGCACATCAAAATCGCCTCTAATCCTTTCTAAAATAGGGAAAAAGGTATGTAACTACCATGTAACTGAACCGCAATGGTGAACTTAAATTAAGGATTAAAAATGACAACGACAATAAATAACGAACATAAGAAACTCAATGTCCCAAATCTCAGATTCCCTGAGTTTCAAGGGGAGTGGGAGGAGTATACGCTTCAGGATGTAGTTACGTTTTCAAATGGGAAAGCACATGAAAATTGTGTGAATGATGACGGGGATTATATTCTTGTGAACTCAAAATTCGTCTCGACAAATGGACAAGTACAAAAAAGAGTAACATCCCAGTTATCACCTTTGCATAAATCTCAATTCGTTATGGTCATGAGTGACTTACCTAACGGAAAGGCTTTGGCTAAATGTTTTTATGTTGAAGAAGATAATAAATACACGTTAAACCAACGTGTTTGTTCTTTCACTTCAAATGACGGGAATGTCAGTAGATTTTTGATGTATCAAATTAATCGCAATAAATACTATTTGCGATTTGATGATGGTATTAATCAGACAAATCTAAAAAAGAGCGAAGTATTGTCATGTCCTGTGTTTATTCCTATAGTAAGAGAGCAGGAGAAGATTGCAACCCTTTTATGTAAAATAGACGAGCGCATAGCCACCCAAAACAAAATCATTGACAAATTGCAGTCCTTAATCAAGGGAATTAGAAATGATGTATTTGGAAAACTTAGAAAAGATATTGGCTTAAATGCAAAGGTTGGCGATGTTCTTAGTTATGAGCAGCCACAACCATATATTGTTGAAGATACTGAATATACAGCAGGAGGAACTCCAGTATTAACTGCCAACAAAGCCTTTGTTTTGGGTTACACATCAGAAACTGACGGAATATACGACAAGGGCGATTGCATAATATTTGACGATTTCACTCTTGATTGCAAATATGTTGATTTTCCCTTTAAGGTCAAATCATCTGCTATCAAAATTCTAACGGCAAAGAACAAAGAACTCTTGCGTTATACATTTGAGTTTTTGAAGTATCTTGATTTATCTACGGATGAGCATAAAAGACATTATATTGCTGAAACGCAAAATCAAGAATTCATTTTGCCAACTACGCAAATAGTTAGAACAATAGCACATGCTTTTTCCACATTATCATCACGAATGCAAACTATAGTAAAGCAAAGAGATATGCTTGAATTACAAAAGCAGTATCTGCTTCGCCAAATGTTCATATAAACATCTGGCGGAGCAAGTATTGCTTCTGTAAACTCAGGTTTCTTAGAGTGTTCTTTTCTACTGATAGTTTGCTATCAATTGCAGACAACAACCGAGCATATTGAAGTTGTTCTGTATATGATGGGCAAAACACTTTGGCTTTTCCATAGTCCTTGAAATATATGTGAGGAATAGCCATACCTGTCTTGTAAGGTTCAAAGTTGAACACTTTCAGCAGATAGTAAAGGTATTGAAGTGAATAGCCGTCTTTAGCTTGCAAAGTATTCAAAGTTCCTGTTGCAGAACATTTGCCTGTAACGTAAGAAACTGTACCAACACCAGAACCATCTTTGATAATATAAACGGCTTCACCCTCTGTATTATAATCATCAAGATAGCCAACGATGCCATTTGCGCCATACACAGGATATGCGCCTTGCTCACAGACTTCACTTTCTTGCTGGGTGGAAGAACTACATTCTACACACTCATACAAACGAACATTGGGCTTGTTGCTGCGAACTATCTTCTGTGCAATTCCCTTGATTAAGGATTGTTTGTTTTGTAGGTCTGCGATTATTGAAAAACATTATTGTAAAGTTGAGAAACAGATTGCTTGTGTCGGAGATTTGGGCGAACCTTTCAGTGTTGGCAATTTGGCAAAGGATGACTTGACAGAAACCGGAATACCTTGTGTTATTTATGGTGAACTTTTTACGACTTATGGAGAAACTATATCTCAAATAGAAAGTCATACCTATAAAACAGAGGGTATTATATTGAGCAAGAAAGGGGATTTGTTGTTCCCTTCTTCAACTACTGTTGACGCAATGTCTTTAATTGCTCCGTCCGTCATCAATATGGACGGAGTTATATTAGGTGGAGATATGTTTGGAATTCATATCAGTCCTAACTTTAATGCACAATATCTAAGTTACTACTTCAATCATATTGCCAAAAGGCAGTTGGCAAAATTTGCTAAGGGTAGCACCATTATTCATTTGCATTACGCAGATATTGAAAAAGCCAAACTATTGTTGCCTTCTTTGGAAGAACAAAATAGAATGGCTAAATGTTTGGTTACATTAGATGACAAAATTAAAAAAGAAAGAACCTTTTTTGATTTATTAAATAGCCAAAAGGCATATTTGCTTTGTCATATGTTTATATGAACATCTGATATAACATATATTGCTTTTGTGATTGATATTGTTTAACCACCCTTTCTTCAATATTTATTTTTATGTCCAAAAGTGTCAGAATAGAAACATTTCTGACCTTTGGGCAAAAAATGTTGCGCACATCAGAACCATTTATAGATGTAAAAGTACTTCCTTGTTCGTACCTACGCCACATAAATTTATAGAATGTCAAATACTGATATATAAAATCTGACATATTTTCTTCATGTGGTATAATAGCGCAAACGCCACGTCCTAAACATACTTTTTGAGTAGCTTTTGCTACTTCACCAACAGGAGCACGAACCGTCAAAATTATATTCCCTTTTTCGGTCGTTTGATTAAATTCGGCGGTATATAGACGAGGCGTTGTTTTGCCATTTGATATATCTAAATTGCCTTGAACCAAGGGCATACCAAGACCTTGGTCGTTGTATGCGTTAGATGATGGAGATTGCCCCATTACAACATTAGCAATCTCTGACAAATGAATCGCACCTTTTGAAGAAAACAGAATATGGCTAATCGCAGACTTTAGCTTCTTCAAATCCTCAATGATTTTGTTTTGGGTCGCGATGCGCTCATCAATGATGGAAAGAAGATTTGCTATTTTCTTTTGCTCAGCTTCCGATTGAGACATATAAATTCCAGTATTCGATAGTATAGGAGTATTTATAGACGGCATCGTCTGTCCAACAGCCCGATTTCTTATATCTCGCTTAACGGATTCTGTAGAAAGAACATAATGTAAGCAAAGAGAATTGACAGACTTGATAGGCCTTACACGAAGTACACGTCCCGAAAACAACCATCCTTGCTGTACATGTTCTACATGGGCATTTATGTCAACAGATCCAACACGTGAGAACACAATGTCATCTGTTTCCAACATATAGCCTTTTAATCTGCAATAATCATCTTCGGAAACTTGTGGAATACCATTCTTAGATAAAGGTAGGTTTCCACTCTTGAAATGCTCTGTTGTGACAATGGGCATACCTTCATCAACATAATCTTCTGCATGGAGAACACTGCCAAAAGGACCATTCTTTATTGTGGCTATTTCTCCAATCGTTGTCTTTTTCCACTCCCCCTGAAACTCAGGAAATCTGAGATTTGGGACATAAGAGGCTACTTTTCTCTAATTATTATGTACACCTTCAAAATTAAGGATTACAATGACAACAAAAACGATTAGAGAAATTGCGTTGGCTTGGAAAGTTGACAAGCAACGCTACGTTAAGCAGTCCACATATGCTGCTTATGTGTTAGTTTTGGAGAACCACATATTGCCATCGTTTGGCGATTGTGAGGCTCTGAGTGAGAAACTTGTGCAGGAGTTCGTTTTGCAGAAACTAAATGGCGGACTAAGCATAAAAACGGTGAAAGACATTCTGATTGTTTTGAAGATGGTGATGAAGTTCGGAGTAAAGAACGAATGGATGAACTATTGTGAGTGGGACATCAAGTACCCTACGACAGAGACGAACAAGGAAATTGAAGTGCTAACGGTGGCACACCACAAGAAAATCCTCGATTTCATTAAGCAGAACTTCACGTTCCGCAACCTCGGCATCTATATCAGTCTGACCACTGGTTTGCGTATCGGAGAGATTTGCGGTTTGAAATGGTCGGACATCAATACCGACAACGGCACAATCACCGTGAACCGCACCATTGAGCGCATCTACATTGTTGATGGTGAGCGTAAGCACACAGAGTTGGTCATCAACACGCCCAAGACAAAGAACTCATGCCGTGAGATACCGATGAACAAAGAACTCTTGGCAATGGTGAAGCCTCTGAAAAAGGTGGTAAACGATGATTTCTATGTGCTGACCAATGAGGAGAAACCGACAGAGCCACGGACTTACCGCAACTACTATCATCGGTTGATGAAGCGTCTTGACATTCCACGTCTGAAATATCATGGACTGCGCCACAGCTTTGCCACTCGTTGCATTGAGAGTAACTGCGACTACAAGACCGTAAGTGTATTGCTTGGTCATGCCAACATCACTACAACTCTCAACCTCTATGTTCACCCGAACATGGAGCAGAAGAAAAAGTGCATCACCAAGATGTTCAAGTCTCTTGGAAAATAGGGAAGGAAAATAAGCATTGGTTATAAACGGCAAAAGGATGAGGTGATTTCAAATTACCCCATCCTCCACTTATTTTTCTATGTATGATGCAACAAAATAGACAATCGAAATGACAGTGTAAAGAAAACACGGCAGGAAAATCCAGAGTAAAGCCTTCACCCAACCATTCGACAACCAAACACCTTCATTCCTTGACATCATATTAGACATATCATAGAAATGGCGAGTGAGAATTTCTTTATTCTTCTATGGAACACATGCATTGCCAATTTCTATATGTGTCCCTGTAATTCGTT
>OGSS01001577.1_pt1 | contig 13791 bp, 9 predicted proteins | sample 1553591 | NCBI WGS metagenome assembly OGSS01 (sample SAMEA2580061, study PRJEB22360) | human gut metagenome | biome: human gut; feature: human-associated habitat; material: faeces | place: Denmark | collected 2008/2010
TGCAGGAAATCCGTAACCACAATTTTATTACTGGTTCAAAATATGTCATTGAACGCTTTCATCTGAATGAAAATGCAGAGGATATTGCAGCAGAGTGGCATGAAATGGCACAGGAGCAGTACGATAATGTGATTACGTTAAAACCGGGAGCCGGTGCATTTTTAAGAAAATTAAAGGCACAGGGCATGAAATTGACGGTGGCAACCTCGTCTACGCATACGCTGTTTGAAAAATGCTTAAAACGCAACGGCATCTATGATTTGTTTGACAGCTTTACGGAAACGCATGAGGTAGAGCGTGGCAAGGGATATCCCGATGTCTATGAACTGGCAGCTTTACGCTGTCAGACGGATACGGCACACTGTATCGTGTTTGAAGACATTTTAAAGGCAGTGCAGGGCGCAAAAAAAGGCGGATTTTATACGGTTGCCGTGTATGATGCGGCATCCGCGCAGGAGCAGGAAGAAATTAAAAAATTGTGTGACAGATATATTTATGGATATGAAGAATTGGAGTAGAAATGCAGAAGAAGTATTTATTATTTGACTTAGACGGAACACTGACCGATTCTAAGCTTGGCATTACTAGATGTGTGCAGTATGCACTGAAATCACTGGGCATTGACGAACCGGATTTAGACAAGCTGGAGTGTTATATCGGACCGCCGTTAATCGACAGCTTTCAGCGTTATCACGGTTTAAGCTTAGAGCAGGCGCAAATCGGTGTGGCTAAGTACAGAGAGCGTTTCCGTGACACGGGAATTTTTGAAAACGAAGTGATTGCGGGAATCCCGGAAGTTTTAGAGGAATTAAAGAAGCGCGGCTATGTCATGGCGCTGGCAACATCTAAGCCGGAAGAATTTGCACTGCGTATTACAAAGCATTTTCATCTGGCACAGTATTTTGAGATTGAAGTGGGCAGTGGCATGAACGGAGAACTTAAGTACAAGGCAGATGTCATTGCGGAAGTGTTAAGACGCATTGCACAAAAGCACCCGGAGCAGGACATGGCAGAAATTGAAGCCGATTCGGTAATGATTGGCGACCGCGTGCATGATATTGAAGGTGCAAAGAAGTGTAAGATTGAGTCGGTCGGCGTGCGTTTTGGATTTGCAAAGCCGGGCGAACTTGAAGAAGCAGGCGCAGATGAAATTGTGGCAACACCGGAGGAACTGCTGGAGGTGTTTGGGTAAAGCCTTGAAAATAGACATTTATTTTTAAAATGTGCATATAATAGTATATACATTATTGAAAATTTTTATATGTAGATAATTACAAAAGCATAATTTCTATGTTATGATTACATTGTAAAAGACAGTAATAAAAATTACTGGTTTTGAAATTATTGAAACAGAAGCAGCAAAACAGGACAGCAATCAATCTACGATTGCTGTCCTGTTTTTGCGTGATACAGAGAAAATATAAAAAACAGAAATTGCTGCTTGACAAATGGATATATTCGAGGTACTATTAATTCACAGTAATCCTACTAAACATATATGATATAAGAAAAGAGAGGAAATTGATATGGGTAAAATAACAGAAAGCGCATTAGAATTAGTTGGAAAAACACCGTTATTAAGAGCGTCAAGATATGCAAAAAACGTTGGAGCAGAGCAGGCAGATGTTTTAGTAAAGCTGGAATATGTGAATCCGGCAGGTTCCGTAAAGGACCGTATCGCACTGGCAATGATTGAAGATGCAGAAAAGAATGGTATTTTAAAGCCGGGTGCAACAATCATTGAACCGACATCAGGTAATACAGGAATCGGTCTTGCGGCTGTTGCGGCAGCAAAGGGTTATAAGGCAATCCTTACACTGCCAGAAACTATGAGTGTAGAAAGAAGAAACCTGTTAAAGGCTTATGGTGCCGAACTTGTGCTGACAGAAGGCGCAAAGGGCATGAAGGGCGCTATCGCAAAGGCAGAAGAATTAAGAGATTCCATTCCGGGTGCTGTTATTTTAGGACAGTTTGTCAATAAGGCAAATCCGGCGGCTCATAAGGCAACAACAGGACCAGAAATCTGGGAACAGACAGACGGCAAGGTTGACATTTTTGTAGCAGGTGTCGGTACAGGCGGAACAATCACAGGTGTCGGTGAATACTTAAAATCACAGAATCCTGATGTAAAGATTGTTGCTGTAGAACCGGCATCCAGCCCGGTACTTTCAACAGGTACAGCAGGTCCTCACAAGATTCAGGGAATCGGCGCAGGCTTTGTTCCGGAAGTGTTAAACACAGATGTATATGATGAAATCATCACAATCGAAAACGAAGATGCGTTTGATGAGGGCAGAAGATTTGCAGTCAGCGAAGGTATTCTTGTCGGTATTTCATCCGGTGCAGCTTTAAAGGCGGCTTCTATTTTAGCCGCAAGACCGGAAAATAAGGGCAAGACAATCGTTGCATTATTACCGGATTCAGGTGACAGATATTTATCAACACAGTTATTTAACCGCTAAGGAGCCGCAGAAAAACTCATGGAAAACAGAATTGAAAAAATAAAGAAAATGCAAAAGGAAAAAGATGTTGTCATTCTGGCCCATTATTATGTGGACGGTGCCGTACAGGAAATTGCGGATTATGTAGGAGATTCGTTTTATTTAAGTAAGGTTGCCACACAGGTTACACAGCAGAATATTTTGTTCTGCGGTGTATCCTTCATGGGCGAAAGTGCCAAAATTTTAAATCCGGAAAAGAACGTGGTAATGGCAGATGCCCACGCAGACTGCCCAATGGCACATATGGTTACGGTAGAACAGATAGAACAGGTCAGAAAAGAAAATCCTGACGTTGCCGTAGTCTGTTATGTCAATTCAACCGCAGAAATTAAGGCAGTGTCCGATGTCTGTGTGACATCATCCAATGCCGTGAAGGTTGTAAAAAATCTTCCGGAGCAGAATATCTTTTTTGTGCCGGATAACAATTTAGGCAGATATGTGGCAAAACAGCTGCCGGAAAAGCATTTTATCTTCCATGACGGTTTTTGTCATGTACATAAGAGTATTCATGCAGAAAATGTAAAGGCGGCAAAGGAAGTGCATCCGGAAGCACTGGTGCTTACGCACCCGGAATGTACGGAAGATGTTATCGAACTTTCGGATTTTGTAGGCAGTACATCAGAAATTATTGATTACGCGACAAAGAGTGATGCCGACCGTTTTATTATCTGCACGGAAATGGGTGTGTTCTTTGAGTTACAGCAGAAGAACCCTGAAAAGAAATTTTATTCAGTCGGACACAGACAGTTCTGTCCGAATATGAAGAAAGTGACATTAGAGCGTGTCGAAGAAGCACTTGAAAAAATGCAGCCATACGTTGAAGTTCCGCAGGACGTATTGGAAGCAGCCGCAAAGCCGTTAAAGAGAATGTTGGAGCTGGCGGCAAAGTAAATAAGTGGCAAAGCAGCCTGTATGCGCCTGCCGGGGGAAATATCCGGTGGGTGTATGCGGGCTGTTTTTTTGACGATTTGGTAAGGGTGGGGGTTAGAACCGTTTTTTACGGTGGGGAAAATGCGGGTGATTTTTGTGGGGAGTTCTGTTATAATGAGTGTAAAAAGTAAATTATGATGCAAAAGGAGCCAGCTATGTCAAACACAACCAAACGTGCATTGGAAAATTCACTCAAGCAGATGCTTTTAAAGAAGCCGCTGGATAAAATAACAATCAGCGATTTGACGGACGACTGCGGAATCAGCCGCATGGCATTTTATTATCATTTTAAGGACATTTATGATTTGGTAGAATGGTCCTGCATGGAAGATGCAACGAGGGCATTGCAGGGGAAAAAGACGTATGACACATGGCATGAAGGATTAAAACAGATATTTGAAGCGGTTCTTGAAAATAAGCCGTTTATCATGAACGCATATCATGCATTGAGCCGGGAACAGATTGAAAATTATCTGTTTATGCTGACACACAATCTGCTTATGGGTGTCGTGGAGGAAAAATCCAAAGGACTTGACATTACCGAAGGAGAAAAAAGTTTCATTGCTGATTTTTACAAATATGGGTTTGTCGGTGTCATGCTTGACTGGATTGGCAAGGGAATGAAAGAGGATTACACAGAGATTACAGACAGAATGAGCGCCACGCTGGACGGCAGTATTACTAATTCGATTCATAATTTTGCAAATAAAAACCTTACAACTTTCCGCATTTGATAAAAATTTAATCAAATTTACGATTTTGTAAATTGAAAAAGATTTGCCGATTCTTTATGATAAAACCATCAGGAACGTTCATAATAAATTTTAGAGAATTCAGAAAGGTGGCAGTCATTATGGCAAAAAAATCAAAACTGGGTGTTGCATCTGCAATCGTAGTCGGCGCAGGAGCAGCCGCATTATATGCAAAAAAGGCGAGTGAAAACAAGCAGGCAAAAAACGGACAGACAGGAAAAAAGGCAGACGAAACACAGGAACGAAACGAGTACCGCAATACAGAACGCGGTAAGTATGAAAAAAACAGCAAAGGTATTTATTACAGCAACGGCAACTACGAAGCATTTGCCCGTCCGGAAAAACCGGAAGGTGTTGACGATAAGCATGCATACCTTGTAGGCAGCGGGCTGGCTTCACTTGCGGCGGCGTGTTTCCTTGTACGTGACGGACAGATGCCGGGTAAAAACATTCACATTTTAGAAGCTATGGACATTGCAGGCGGTGCGTGTGACGGTATTTACGATGCTTCCCGCGGTTATGTAATGCGCGGCGGCCGTGAAATGGAAAATCATTTTGAGTGCCTGTGGGATTTATTCCGCAGTATTCCATCAATTGAAACACCGGGCGTTTCCGTGCTGGACGAATATTACTGGCTCAACAAAAAAGACCCGAACTATTCATTATGCCGTGCAACGGTAAACCGTGGACAGGATGCCCATACAGACGGCAAATTTAATTTAAGCCAGAAGGGTTGTATGGAAATTATGAAGCTCTTTATGACCAAGGACGAAGATTTATACGACAAGACGATTGAAGATGTTTTTGATGACGAAGTGTTTGATTCGACATTTTGGTTATACTGGAGAACGATGTTTGCATTTGAAAACTGGCACAGTGCATTGGAAATGAAGCTGTATTTCCAGCGTTTTATTCATCATATCGCAGGTCTGCCTGATTTCAGTGCGTTAAAATTTACAAAATACAATCAGTATGAATCCCTGATTCTGCCGATGAAGAAATATCTGGAAGATGCGGGCGTAGAATTCCGCTTTAATACAGAAGTAACAAATGTTATTTTTGAGCATAAGGACGGCAAAAAGATTGCAACGGCGATTGAGTGTAAGGAAAAAGGTGTTGAAAAGGGCATTGTCCTGACTGAAAATGACCTTGTATTTGTTACAAACGGAAGCTGTACGGAGGGAACGATTTACGGCGACCAGAACCATGCACCAAACGGTGATGCAGAAGTGCGCACAAGCGGCTGCTGGAGCCTTTGGAAAAATATTGCAAAGCAGGACCCGTCATTCGGACATCCTGAAAAGTTCTGTTCAGATGTAGCAAAGACGAACTGGGAATCTGCAACGGTTACAACACTTGATGATAAGATTATTCCATATATCACAAAGATTTGCAAGAGAGACCCAAAGAGCGGAAAAGTTGTAACAGGTGGTATTGTAAGCTGTCAGGATTCTAAATGGCTGTTGAGCTGGACGATTAACAGACAGGGACAGTTTAAGGACCAGGATAAAGATAAGGTCTGCGTATGGGTATATGGACTGTTTACCGATGTACCGGGCGATTATGTTAAAAAGCCGATGAAAGAGTGTACCGGTAAGGAAATCACAGAAGAATGGCTGTATCACTTAGGTGTGCCGGTTGAGGAAATCGAAGACCTCGCTGAAAACAGTGCAGTCTGCGTACCGACAATGATGCCGTATATTACAGCATTCTTTATGCCAAGAACCAAGGGAGACAGACCGGACGTTATTCCGGACGGCTGTGTAAACTTTGCATTCCTCGGACAGTTTGCGGATACACCAAGAGATACTGTATTTACAACAGAGTATTCTGTAAGAACGGCAATGGAAGCGGTTTACGGACTGCTCGGTGTTGACCGTGGCGTACCGGAAGTATGGGGCAGTGTTTACGATGTCCGTGAATTGCTTGACAGCTCCGTAAAGCTGATGGACGGAAAATCTCCGCTTGAAATTCAGCTGCCTGGACCACTCAATGCCTTAAAGAAGCCTTTGTTAAAGCTTGTAAAAGGCAATGTCATTGAAAAATTACTGCGTGACCATGATATTTTAAAAGATAATATGTAATTTTACGGGACCGGCACAAAATGAAGTGCCGGTCCCTTTTTTGGCATATTTTGCGGCATATCGTATTTAAGGTGGATAGCTTTCATTTTCTGCAAAAATTTCCAGAAAAAACCATATGTAAAATGGTAAGAATTGACATACAATTTTAATAAATTTCATAAATTTTTTGATACCAACAGAGAAAGCGGCGGATTATAATAAAAATATGTGATAAATAACGAGGTGACGACATGGGGGATAAAATGAGCGATAAAACAAATGAGCCGGTAAAAGAACTTAAAGGTCTGACCGAACAGGAAGCGGCACTCAGGGTAGAACAGGGACTGGATAACCGTGCCGATACGACGACGGATAAATCTATCAAAGAAATAATTTTTTCCAATGCATTTACATATTTTAATTTAATATTTTTAATTATTTCAATATTGCTGCTATGCGTAAAATCATACCGGAATCTGACATTTCTGCCGATTGTTATCGGAAATACGCTGATTGGCATTGTACAGGAACTGCGTGCAAAGAAGATTCTGGATAAAATGAATCTGTTAAACGCGCCGCATGCAACCGTATTAAGAGAAGGCATGCAAAAGCAGATTTTATCGGAAGAACTGGTAAAAGACGATATTGTGGTACTGCGCGCGGGCGATCAGATTTGTGCCGATGCGACAGTGCTTGAGGGAAATGTGCAGGTCAATGAATCGCTTCTGACAGGCGAAGCCGATGAAGTTGAAAAAAAGTCAGGCATGCCGCTGTTATCAGGCAGTTTTGTGGTTGCGGGAGAATGTTACGCACGGCTTGATAAAGTGGGAAAGGATTCGTATATTTCAAGACTTGCGACACAGGCAAAATCCATGGGTAGTGGAGAGCAGTCAGAAATGGTGCGCTCGATTAACCAGATTGTCAAATGGGTTGGTATTATAATTATTCCGATTAGCATTATTTTATTTTACCAGAGTTTTTATATCAATCACACAACCTTGCAAAAAGGTGTCACGTCAACCGTTGCTGCAATCATTGGCATGATACCGGAGGGGCTGTATCTGCTGACGACAATTGCGTTGGCATTAAGTACCATGCGGCTTGCAAAAAACAAAGTGTTACTGCATGATATGAAAAGTATTGAAACACTTGCAAGAGTAGACGTGCTGTGTGTGGATAAGACGGGAACAATTACAGAGCCGTCCATGTGTGTCAAAGAGATTCACGCATTTTCAGGAGAATATGCGCATACAGCGGGACAATATAGCCGGTTTGATGAAGCAGAACAGTCCACGCGGTTTCATGAAACAGAGCTGGAAGCCTTGTTGGCAGACTATGTCCGGGCATCAAAGGATAACAATGCGACCATGCAGGCATTAAAAGCATATATGGCGCAGAATATTGGAAAAAATGACAATGCTGTCAATGATAAGAATACAGATACAGAAAATAGACAGGCGGTGGAAGTCTTTCCGTTTTCATCGGCTGTAAAGTACAGCGGTGTTGTATTTAACGACGGTGCTTATGTACTGGGGGCGCCTGAATTTGTCATGCAGTCCCATTTTTCCGAGGTAGAACAGGAATTGCTTCCTTATACAAAGAAAGGATACCGTGTGCTGATATTTGCCCGCTATGCAGGCAGGGATTTGAAAAACGGATTGACGGAAGAAGTGACACCATTGGGCTTTATTGTGCTGTCCAATCCAATCCGTGCCAACGCAAAGGAAACATTTGCGTATTTTAAAGCACAGGGTGTACAGATTAAAGTCATTTCAGGAGATAACCCGGAAACGGTTTCGGAGATTGCAAAGCAGGCAGGCATTGAGGGGGCGCAAAATTATATTGATGCCACGCGGTTAGATTCACAATTTAAAATTGAAGAAGCGGTTAGAGAGTATACGGTTTTTGGCAGGGTAACACCAAAGCAGAAACAGCAGTTGGTGCAGGCACTCCAGAAAGATAAACACACAGTTGCAATGACGGGTGACGGTGTCAATGATATTCTTGCCATGAAAGATGCGGATTGCAGTGTAGCAATGGCATCGGGCAGTGAAGCGGCTTCGCAGGCGGCGCAGGTTGTCCTGCTGGATTCGGATTTTGCACATATGCCTTCGGTTGTCTGGGAGGGCAGACGTGTCGTCAATAATGTGGAACGCTCGGCAAGCCTGTTTTTGGTAAAAAACATCTTCTCCCTGCTGATGTCGGTATTTTCGGCTGTATTTATGATTACATATCCTCTGGAACCGGCACACATTTCATTGATTAGTATGTTTACAATCGGTATTCCGGGATTTTTGCTGGCATTAGAGCCAAACAAGGAACGAATCAAAGGAAAATTTATCAAAAAAGTTTTGTTAAAAGCACTGCCAGCCGGACTGACCGATGTCTTTGTGGTTGGTGCGCTGGTGATATGCGGTGATGTCTTTTCACTGCCGTCAGCGGATATTGCGACAGCGGCGACACTGTTACTGGCGGTTGTCGGATTTATGATTTTAATTAAAATCAGTGAACCGTTTAACAAGATGAAATATGCCATATTATTTGGCAATATCGCAGGACTGCTGTTTTGCGGTATTATGCTGAATCACCTGTTTGCAATGAGCCAGTTGTCGGCAATCTGTATGCTGTTATTAATCGTATTCGGATTTGCGGCAGAATCCTTATTCCGCTACCTGACACTGCTGGTTGAAAAAGCAGACGAGTGGGTAGAGAAAAAAAGCCGGACACGTCCGTAAAGAGCGTGTCCGGCTTTTTTTGCATGGATTGGATTTTGGATTGGTAATTTATGATAACTCCAGCTTTCCTGTATACAGCTGATAGTACGTTCCCTTTTGTGCAATCAAATCTTCGTGGTCGCCGCGCTCAATAATCTGACCGTGGTCTAATACGATAATTGCGTTACTGTTGCGGATAGTAGAAAGGCGGTGCGCAATAACAAATACGGTACGTCCCTTCATTAAGTTATCCATACCCTTCTGTACGATACTTTCGGTACGTGTATCAATACTTGAAGTTGCTTCGTCCAGAATTAAAACCGGCGGGTCGGCAACAGCGGCACGGGCAATGGAAATGAGCTGGCGCTGTCCCTGTGACAATTCTTCGCCGTCACCGCTTAACAGCGTATCATAGCCGTGCGGAAGCATATTGATAAACTGGTCTGCGTGAGCCAGCTTTGCCGCATTGTAAATCTGTTCATCGGTTGCATCAAGATTACCGTAGCGGATATTGTCCTTAATCGTACCGGTAAAGAGGTGCGTATCCTGAAGAACAATACCGAGTGAACGACGTAAGTCATCTTTTTTAATCTTTGTAATATCAATGCCGTCATAGCGGATTTCACCGTTCTGAATATCGTAAAAACGGTTAATCAGGTTGGTAATCGTTGTTTTTCCGGCACCGGTAGAACCTACAAAGGCAAGCTTCTGACCCGGCTTTGCAAAAAGACTGATATCCTTTAAAATAATCTTATCCGGGTTGTAACCGAAGGTCACATCCTTAAAACGGACATCCCCTGTTAATTCGGTATAAGAAGCCGTGCCGTCAGAAGCCGTCTGCTTCCATGCCCAGATACCGGTTCTTTCCTTACATTCATGAAGAATGCCGTTGTCGTCCTTTGTGGCATTGACAAGTGTAACCGTTCCTTCATCCGCTTCCGGAGTTTCATCAATCAGCGCAAAAATACGTTCTGCACCGGCAAGCGCCATAACGATAGAGTTAAACTGCTGTGCGACCTGCATGAAAGGCTGTGTAAAGCTTTTTGTAAACTGTAAATAAGAAGCCATAACACCCAGTGTAATGCCGCCGACACCCATAACGGAGAGCGTACCGCCTAAAACTGCGGTTAATACGAACTGGAGATTACCGATGTTACCGATAACAGGTCCCATGATATTGGCGTACTTATTGGCATTTGCGGCGCTTTCAAATAAAGCTTCGTTTAATGCGTCAAATTCTTCTTCGGACTTTCTTTCGTGGTTGAAAACCTTTACCACACGCTGACCGTTCATGCGTTCTTCGACAAATCCGGTAACGTCGGCAAGTGCTACCTGCTGGCGCACGAAGTATTTACCGCTGTTTCCGCCGATAGCTTTTGTTACAAGAATTAAGATGCCGATAACGGCAACTGCAAGCAGTGTCAGCAGAGGGCTTAACACCAGCATGGCAATAAACGTTACAATAATTGTAAAAAAGGACATCAGCGCCTGCGGAATCGACTGGCTGATCATCTGGCGCAGGGTATCCGTATCGTTCGTATAAAGGCTCATGATAGAACCGTTGGTATTCTGGTCAAAGTAGCGGATTGGCAGTGTCTGCATATGCTCAAACATATCGTCACGCACACGCTTTAACACTCCCTGACCGATGTATACCATCATTCGTGTATAAATAAATGTAGAAAGTACACCCATTAAAAAGACACAGCCTAAAACAGCCAGTGCCTGATAAAATCTTGTGAAATCCGGTGATTCCTGTCCGATTAACGGAATAATGAAATCATCGAGCATATATTTCAGTGACAAGGACACAGAAATAGAAGCAACGGAGCTGATTAAAATGCACACAAATACCAGCACAAAACGCAACTTATACGTTTCGGTTACGTATTTGAGCAGTCTTTTGGCTGTTTTGAGTGTATTTTTTGAAAGCCGGGACGGCTTTTTTGTTTTCTTTTCATTACTCATTTTCAGCACCTCCCTTTACCTGTGATTCATAAACTTCTCTGTAAATTTCATTGGTCTTTAACAGTTCTTTAGAAGTACCGATACCCGTGATTTTACCGTCATCAAGCACGATAATCTGGTCGGCATCTTCAATCGAAGAAACACGCTGTGCAATAATGATTTTTGTGGTATCCGGAATTTCTTCACGGAATGCTTTACGGATTAGCGCATCGGTTTTTGTATCAACTGCACTTGTCGAATCGTCCAGAATCAGGATTTTCGGTTTTTTAAGCAACGCTCTTGCAATACAAAGGCGTTGTTTCTGACCGCCGGATACATTGTTACCGCCCTGGACAATCTGTGTATTGTAGCCGTTTGGAAATTCCTGGACAAAGCCGTCAGCCTGTGCCAGTTTACATACATTCTGTACTTCTTCGTCGGTTGCACTTTCATTTCCCCAGCGGATATTTTCATAAATAGTACCGGAGAAAAGAACATTTTTTTGTAAAACCATGGAAACCTGGTCACGCAGGGCTTCCAGATTGTAATTGCGTACATCGACACCGCCGACTTTGACAGCGCCGCCGGTTACGTCATACAGTCTTGGAATGAGCTGTACGAGTGTGGATTTGGCACTTCCCGTTCCACCGATGATACCGATTGTCTGACCGGATTGAATGTGAAGGCAGACATCTTTTAAAGAAAGAGTACCGTCTTTACCTGCATAGCTGAAGTTTACATGGTCGAAAATGATTTCTCCGTTTGCAACATCCTTTACAGCATCATCAGAATCCTGCATTTCAGGCTCTTCATTTAAAACTTCTGCGATACGGTCGGTAGAAGCTTCTGCAATCATAATCATAACGAATACGAAAGTTACCATCATTAGGGACATCAGAATCTGAAGTGAATAGACGATGATACTGGTCAGTTCACCGGTCTGCATTGTACCGGTAACAATGCTGTTTCCGCCAATCGCAACAATGACTAAAATAACAACGTACATGGTAAACTGCATGACAGGAGAGTTCCATGCAACGATTTTTTCTGCCTTTGTAAACAGGCTGTATACATATTTGGAAATGATGTGGAATTTGTCAATTTCGTAATCTTCACGGACAAATGCCTTTACCACACGGGAAGCATTGACATTTTCCTGTACGGAATTATTCAGAATATCATACTCATCAAATACTTTGATAAAATGTGGATGCGCTTTCTTTGCAATAAAGATCAGTGTTCCTCCAAGCAGCGGTATGATGATCAGGAACAGCAAAGCAATTTTCTTATTGATCAAAAGTGTCATGATCCAGGATAAAACAATCATGATCGGAGCTCTCGCCAACAGACGAATGCTCATCATATATGCCATCTGTACGTTGGTAATATCCGTTGTCATACGGGTTACCAGACCGGAAGTAGAAAAGTGGTCGATATTTTTAAATGAAAACTGCTGGATTTTATAAAAAATATCGTGGCGCAGATTTTTGGAATAACCTGCCGCCGCAACGGCCGCCATATTACCGGCAGTCACACCGAAAAACAGGGCAAGCATTGCCATTGCAACTAAAATAATACCGCGCTGGATAATGTAGTTTAAATTTCCGTCTGCAATGCCCACATCAATAATTTTAGCCATTTCAAGCGGAATCAGAACTTCCATAAAAACTTCAAGAATAACAAAAAACGGTGTCAGAAAGGACTGCTTTTTATATTCACGCACGGACTTTAACAGTGTTTTGTTCATGGTTTGATTCTCCTTAATTTTATAGTTTATTTTCAGAAAGGTTTTGTAACATTTGCAGGAGCACCTGCTTGCAGACTGCCACATCTTTCTTGGAAATGCCCTGGGTCATCTGGGCTTCTGATTCGTTGATGTGGTACAGGATACTGGGACGAAGCGCCTCTGCCTTTTTGGTAGGCACAATCCGTTTGAGTCTGGCATCTTTTTCAACACTTTCGCGGTAGATAAATCCGTTTTTTTCCATCAGCTGTAAAATGCCGGTTACAGTAGACTTGCGGATCTGAAACTCTTCTTCAATATCTTTTTGATAAATTTCCCGATGCAGTGTTTCCAAAAGAATGAACTTAAGAATGTGCTTCTGCATAACCGTCAGACTGTCACCGTCAATCATAGCGACAATGCAGTTTTTTCGTTTCATCTGGTGGGAAAGCATCTGAATCAGTCGTCCCATGTGCATGTTAGTGGATTTTTCATCAAAATCCTGCAATCCAATCACACTCCTTTCTAAAGAAATGGTTAGCAACCTAACTTTTGATATTATAGGGAGAAGATTTTTAAATGTCAACTTTTTCTTTAGGAGTTTATAAAAAGTTCATATTCGGGAAAAATTTATCATTCCGCATCTGCCGCATGAAGATTAAAATATAGGGCGGAATGCAGCTAAGACACGGAAATGTATAAAAGGTACATTTTCGTGTCCTTTTATGGAAAACGGATTTTGTCAGAATGTTGATTTTTTATAAAAAATATAGTATGATAAAAACAATTCAAGTGTAAATATGAGGGGGATGGATAATAATGAAATATTGGATAAAAAGGAGTGTACTGCCTTTTGGTATTGTATGTCTGATGAGTATGGCACTGTGTGGCTGTGGCAGGGAGAAAAAGGAAGCTGTAACGGTACAGCCCGAACTGGTTATCGGAAGCGATGACTATGAGCCGTATAATTATCAGAATGAGAATGGTGATTATGCAGGTGTTGATGTGGAGCTGGCAAAAGAAGCGTGCCGCCGGATAGGCTATACACCGGTCTTTAAACAGATTCAGTGGGATGATAAAGATATTTATTTAGAAAACGGTGAAGTTGACTGTGCGTGGGGCAGTTTCTCAATGGATGGCAGGGAGGATGATTATATCTGG
>OGSS01001582.1_pt1 | contig 13704 bp, 12 predicted proteins | sample 1553591 | NCBI WGS metagenome assembly OGSS01 (sample SAMEA2580061, study PRJEB22360) | human gut metagenome | biome: human gut; feature: human-associated habitat; material: faeces | place: Denmark | collected 2008/2010
TCCCAATGTTAAGGGAATCATCATCAACGGCGGCCCTAACAATGTTGTGGACGGAGTCCCCATTGATGTGCGTCCGGAACTATATGAAGCAGGATACCCGGTTATGGCGGCAGGCCACGGCGCGGCTGCCTGTGAGTGTTCCATACATAGCTGGGATGAAGCTGACAGCGCTCAGGTTCTCCGTTCCTTTGTATTCGATACATGTAAGGCACAGGCCAACTGGAATATGAAGAACTTTATTTCCGACCAGGTGGAGTTAATACGCCAGCAGGTGGGAGACAGAAAGGTGCTTCTGGCTCTGTCCGGCGGCGTGGACAGTTCCGTGGTAGCGGCCCTGCTCATCAAAGCCATTGGAAAACAGCTTACCTGCGTCCATGTAAACCATGGCCTTATGAGAAAAGGAGAATCCGAGAGCGTTATTGATGTATTCAAGAACCAGATGGATGCAAACCTGGTATATGTGGATGCCGTAGACCGTTTCCTTGGGAAGCTGGAAGGAGTGGCTGATCCGGAAGAGAAGCGTAAGATTATCGGCGCTGAATTTATCCGCGTGTTTGAGGAAGAAGCCAGAAAGCTGGAAGGAATCGAGTTCCTGGCCCAGGGAACCATTTACCCGGACATCGTGGAGAGCGGAACAAAGACAGCCAAGGTGGTAAAATCCCACCACAATGTGGGAGGGCTTCCCGAGGATTTGAACTTTACCCTGGTAGAGCCGCTGCGCCAGCTGTTCAAGGACGAGGTGCGCGCCTGCGGACTGGAGCTGGGACTGCCCCACAGCATGGTATACCGTCAGCCATTCCCTGGTCCCGGATTAGGGGTGCGCTGCCTGGGAGCCATAACCAGAGAACGTCTGGAGGCTGTCAGGGAATCCGATGCCATTCTCCGCGAGGAATTTGCAAACGCGGGCCTGGACAAGACCGTATGGCAGTATTTTACCATTGTACCGGACTTCAAGTCAGTCGGCGTCAGAGACAATGCGCGCTGCTTTGATTATCCTGTTATCATCCGCGCCGTCAATACCGTGGACGCCATGACTGCCTCCATTGAGCGCATTGATTATGATGTGCTGCAGAAGATTACAGACCGTATATTGAAGGAAGTTAAGAATGTGAACAGGGTGTGTTATGATTTGAGCCCGAAGCCTACGGCTACCATTGAGTGGGAGTAATTTCAGAGGCCCGGAAAAGCCAAGAATAACTGGGTTTTCTAAGGATTGATGCCCTCTGTGGAAACGATTTGGCAACATTTTTTCATTATTCATAAAAAGAGAGCTAACTGATTTTGATTAGTCAGTTAGCTCTCTTTTTCTTTTTATTATTGTTCTGTGTAACAAACGACCTCTCCCATGCCCTACAAGAGAGGAGATTAAACGAGGTCCTGGAGCGGTATCTTCACATAGGTCTGGGCCTTGTCATACTCCGGGTAGTGGTAGCGCCACTTGTCGTAATCCTCTCGGGAGATTTCCCCCGCCTCCAGCATAGCAGCGGCTTGCTGCCAGGAGCAGAGCATCTTATGCAGCCGGGCGGCGTCCTTGTTCTTCCTGACATCGACCTTCAAGCAGACTTCTCCATCCACCTCGCTGACCTTGAGCCCATAGTTGTCCTCCAGGGTAAACAGGGTGTGCATGAGCCCAACATAGGAGTCTATATCCGGGACAGAGAGAGCATGGGGCGATACCTCCAGCACCTGTGCCAGGGCGGCAGTCAAGTCCGCCTTAGGGTTTCTTGATCCTGTTTCGTACTGTGCAAGGCGCACATCAGCAGGCAGAAACGATCAACAAGGAAAGGAAGGTGTTTTATTTATGAAGAAACAGAGCTTTATGCGAGTAGACGAAGTTGCTCAGGAATTGGGCATCTCCAAATCTCACGCCTACAAGGTGATCCATGGGCTTAACGAAGAATTGCAGGAGAAAGGGTATATGACCATCTCCGGCCGTGTTAATCGGGAATTTTTTAGGGAGAAGTATTACTATACCAAAGGAGGAATCATAATGGCAGTTTACAAGGAAGAAAAAACCGGCACCTGGCGGGCAGTTTATCGCTATACCGACTGGAATGGTGAGCGCAAGCAGACTCAGAAGCGTGGTTTTAAGACCAAGCGAGAGGCACAGGCTTGGGAGCGTTAACAGGTTCATAAAAGCAGTGCCGACCTGGATATGAATTTCAAAAGTTTTGTGGAACTTTACACAGCGGATATGAAGAGCCGGCTCAAGGAGAACACCTGGGCCACAAAGGAGCACATTATCCGCACCAAGCTGCTTCCCTACTTCGGCAAGCTGAAGATGTGCAACATCACCGCCCAGCAGATCATCACCTGGTAGAACGAGATGCTGAACTACAAGGACGAGAACGGTAAGTCCTATTCACTTGTGTATCTCAAGACAGTTCACAATCAACTTAGTGCCATCTTCAACCACGCAGTACGGTACTACAATATCCGGGAGAACCCTTGTAAAAAGGCAGGCAGTATGGGTAAAAAAACCGGGAGATGATGTTCTGGAACAAGGAGCAGTACCTGAAATTTGCCGAGGTGATGATGGACAAGCCGCTGTCCTTCTATGCCTTTGAGATGCTCTACTGGTGCGGTATCCAGGAGGGGGAGCTGCTGGCTCTGACTCGGGCAGATTTTGACTTTGAGAAGCGCACAGTTACCATCAACAAGTCTTACCAGCGCCTGAATGGTCAGGACTTGATTACCACTCCAAAGACGGAAAAGAGCAATCGGGTCATCACCATGTCAGTACCGGGCAGGACCTGTAGGGCTACAAGGTCCATCAGGGAACAGTACTTTACCTTGCATTGGAAGATGACGAGAGCCGTTTGCAGCGCAGGATGTTCCGTATGTTTGGCGTGGAAGGGACAAGCTCTCTCCACTTTGCTACCAGTGTCAAGATGATTGGCAAACTGATACAATTTGCAGACCGGCATGGGGGCGGTGTCTTGATTGTCCACTACACCAGAAAACAACCTGCAGGAGATAGTTTTGAGAAGATTTCCGGTACCACCGGACTGTCGGGCTGTGCGGATAGGGCGCTCATCATGCAGAAAGAAAAACGGACCGTTGGAAAGGCCACACTGGAAATCAGCGGACGGAATCAGCCGGACCAGCTGCTGTATCTGAGCAAAGATCAGGAGCGTATGGAATGGCTCCTCGACCATGCGGAGAATGAGCTTTGGAAGCAGCCTCTGGACCCGGTGCTGGACGCGATGGCGCAAATCGTATCTGCTGAAAAATGGGAATGGAAAGGAAGCCCAACGGAGCTTGCCGAAGTCCTCCGGTTGGACATGGCAGTGAACCGACTCACCAAGCATTTGAATGTGAATGCCAGCCGCTTGCTGGAAGAACATCAGGTGAAGTACGAGAACAAAACGAAGCATGCCGGGCGGCGTATCCGGCTGACTTACATGGTGGTAGAAGCAGCTGCATTTGAAGTAATTGAGTAAAGTGCGACGCTTGCAACGGTCGCGACGGTATTTTGAGGGGTACTCTCAGCACCGTTGCGACCGTCGCCACCGTTGCGGGAAAGAAAATGTGAGGTGGTGTTTTGCCACCCCATCTTTCAATGTGAGCCCTATTTCAGGGCGTACCATATAAGCATTAAGGAGTAGCGGTCTACGATACCCTATGCCTTGAAACGGAGCACAGGGCACGGAGTAAAAGCGAACGATGGGTAGGCATTTGTCAAGGGCTACTGTGTTTCACGGAAGCCCTCAATGCAATGAGGGGGGAACAATTTGTTTCATCCCTGTCAAAGGAGACGCCGTTTTGTCGTACCCTTTCAAAGCGTTCGCAGAACGCCCAGCCACAGAATGAAATTCTGTGCTAAAAAGGGGTAGATTAGGATGAAATGATAAGAATCTTTATAAGTGATAAGAATCTTGTTTATAAAGGAGGAATATTGTATAATGAAAAAAGGAAAACAGCATGGAGGTATAGAATGAACACAGGAGTAAATTATAAGCTTTTCTATGAAATATTGCTTAATCTGCGAGAAGCATTTCACAGCTACGGTAGAATCGATGATTCGAATACAAAATTGGACGAGATCATCAAGCTAATTATGCTCTCCTATTACTATGCAATTAACGGGAAGCGTTTTTCATTGGAATTGGTCCGGCAAACCGCAGTGTCTCAATTTGGTGACGAAGATCAAATAGCTCCCGCATTAAGAATGTTGTTTGAAGAAGCTGCCGAGGCTCCAATCTATAAAAATATTGATGGAACAAGTATTTTTGGAGCAAATGCGACCTTAAATGTTCAGCCGTCTGAAAATGTTTTTGCCGAGAAGTTGGTCTCAGAGATCGAAAAAATCGACTTTCTTAACCTGATAAAGGATAGCCAGATTTCCAATTTTGATATTATTAATGAATGCTTTGGTCATTTTGTAAGAGAAAATTTCAGAAACAATAAGGAAGACGCTCAATACATGACTCCGGCTGAAATTGCCATTCCTGTCCTTGAAATGATCTTTTCCGATTTTCAGAAAGAACATTATTTCGAGAAGGCTGATTACGACTCTTTTACTATAATGGATCCTACTTGTGGTGTCGGGACACTTCTAATTGAAGCATCCAGACAGTATGTACGCTATATCGGTAAATTAAATTTACCCGAAGCAAAGAAAACCGATCTAATTACACGATTTTTGGAAATAGGAATGATCGGACAGGATAAGGTGGATCGAATGGTTCGCCTTTCAAAAATTAACACTTTACTCATGGGCGGCAATAGTGGAAACATCTTTATTGGCAATAGTATTTCCGAACATACAGGAATTGATAAATTAAAAGAGCGAGTGGATTTGATTTTTACTAATCCTCCATTTGGTGCTGAGTATAACTATGGTGATTTACTTCAGGAAGATTTCGAACTGTTAGATCAATTAAATTGCCAAACAGGGAATATTTGTTCAGAACTGCTTATGTTGCTAAAATGCCTGTCCCTGCTAAAAGCGAACGGAAAGTTAGCCATTGTCTTGCCTGACAGTGTTTTTTCTGCCAAAGGGTTAAATGCACATGTGCGGAACCTGATATTGTCGCATTATCGAGTTAATGCGGTTATCGAAATGCCCGCAGTTACTTTTGCACAAGCGGGTACAAGAACTAAGACCTCTATCCTTTATTTGACGAAGTGTGCTCCCCAAATAGATGATAAGATCATTATGGCTACCTGCAATGATATTGGATATACCGTAAAAGAGCGGATAGGTGTTCCTGTTAAAATAACATCTGGAACGAATGAAATGTACGATATTGCTCGAGTTTATACAGAAAATGGACGTGATGAGCAAATCATTTCACATACCCCGTCGGTTACCTGGGTCAAAAAAAGTGATTTAATTGACGAAATTATCAATCCGAGCTTTTACAGCGCAGATATGTTACAGACCTTAAGTGAACTCGAGACCCGAAATATTGAAGGATATGAGTTGAGAACTCTATCTGAAATTGTTAAATGTGTAACCTTGGGTAGAAAAAACAAAAATACATCTGATAGTGTAAAACATATTAGCGTTTTACATATCAATCCCGATTGTACGATTGATTTCCAACAAGTGCTGTCATATGCTCCTATTTCGAAGGGACGGACATGTTCGAAGGGGGATATATTGTTTTCGAAAATCAATCCGAGAATTCCGAGAATGACGGTTGTTCCTGAATTTGATAAAGACTTGGTCTGCTCAAATGAATTTGAGATTTTTCAGCCAAGTGCTGACATTGGTGCGTATGCAATCTGTTTCTTACTGAAAACGAGTTATGTAGCAAAGCAGATTGAACATCTCACATCTGGAACATCTTCTTCTCATAGTCGCATTAAACGCGAACAGCTTATGGATATTAAAATCCCTTATCCAGTTTCGGAAGTAGCGAAGAGAGAACTCAAAGAGATTGACACACTGATTAAAAGATCTTTCGAAGAAAAGTATATTGCCGATGCGGTTCTTAGAGAGCAACTGAACAAACTCGGACAGATTTGATAACCAAATAGTCAAGTCAAACCAACACTATAAATTGGTTTGACTTGACTATCTTAAAATCAGAATTGAGAAATCAGAATTTGTCCATTGATCTCGTCTGCTCTGAAGATCAATTTAGAACCCTCGCCATCTTCCAGTGGAATTTGCAACTTGGAGAACCCATTAGCTCGACCATTTCCATGTCGTGCAAAGTTCTCATCCATTCCACTATGCGGAGGAAAGAGCTGAAAGTTAACAGACTGTTCAGCGTTGGCCTCAAATTTTGGATAACCCAATTTCTGCATCCATTCAATGTATCGGTTTCGTAAAATAGTATGCTTTTGAACATTGACTTTCCAAATTCTGGTTCTAAATCCACCAGAAGAATTCAAGTCCATTGAAAGCAGATAGACTGCTGGATAATCAAGAAAACGCTCCATAATATGCCGAGTTACTGCTGTAAAGTTCCATCTTGGTGCAATTGCCCCCTTTTTGTCCATAGAATCAAGAAAATTGGCGCTTTTTACTTCGGAACCATCACATAAATCGTCGCCTTTTCCACGCATACCCTGTCCTGCAATTTGTGTTTGAAGCGACACAAGATGCTGTGCAATATAACCAGTATCGATTTGGGAAGATTGTGCGGTAATGGTGCTCCAGTAGTTTAACTTCTCACGTTGCTCAATAACCTGCTCTTGCAGTAACTGCCTTGCCAGATTTTTTCGATCTTCCAATGATAATGTGGTTAGAATAGTTTGTGCAACAAACACTTTATCCTCCACCGGCAATACATGAACTGGGATTTGGGACGTAATCCGATGCATAATGGCATCGATGCTATCGCCGTTTGATTTTCCGGTTTGGTATTCAACTGCTACGATTTCTTGGTATCTATTTATCATAAATCATCCATCCTGTTCAACAAGTAATTGCAAAATATGACAATATTCCGTATTATTTTAGCATACTTATGACGGTATGTCATCACTGTTTATTTCTTGAAGATCGTGGATGAAATCGTCCGAAAGGATACATTCCGGCAAGCAGGAAAATCTATTCCATAAAATTATCCTGAAAGTGGGTCACAAGGATGATATGAGCGCCGCCGTGGAAAATATGGAGCGGCTATCGGGGATTATTTAATTCGCATTATGCAAATAAGGTGTAATTCAAAAAGCCAAGACTGTCACTGGAATTTTTAACGAAGTGCATTGACTTCAGAAATTGAAACAAAAAGGTAGCTTCTAAATTTTGTGTAAAAATACTTTTGACAAGTTGATGAAAAATCGCTAATATATAGTTAAACGTGTGGCGTAACTGCATAAATCCAGTTTCGCCGCACGTTTATTTTTTAGAACAGGAGAGTGTAATTATGAAGAGGATCAAAGCAGCCTGTATCTGCCAGACTCTTCACCTTTATGCTGAAGGATGATGCGGAGCATCAATGGGCAGTAAACCAAGTACAGCAGGATGTGTAGTACTACAGCAATGTGTGGAGCGAAACCGTACCCGGTACAAAATCGCGGAGGAAATAGCCTGGACGGGTCCGTGTTCCTCAAGATCATCAAGCAGCATAACACTGCCCCCTGTCGGGAACTACATGGATTGAGTTATGTATATAATGGAATATTTGTGAAACAAGTGCGTAGCCAAAGAGGCGTAAATCCAGCTTCTTCGGCTACGTGCTATTTTTGTGTCAGGAGGAAATCAGATGGAACAAAAAGCGAACGATTTTTTGGAAAAACAGCCCGTGGGAGCGCTGATGCGGCGGTATGCCGTTCCCTGCGTCATCTCCCTGCTGGTAGCTGCGCTCTATAACATTGTGGATCAGCTCTTTATTGCCAACGCCAGCTATCTGGGCTCTTACGGCAATGCTGCCAACACGGTGGTATTTCCCATGACGGTGGTGGCTTTAGCCATTGCCGTCATGATCGGGGACGGCTGCTGCGCCTTTGTCAGTATCGCACTGGGGGCAGGCCGGAAAGACGATGCCCATAAGAGCATCGGCAGTGCGGTACTGCTGTGTATCGCCGGCAGTCTGACCTTGACTGCTCTGTACCTGTTTTTTCAGGAGCCGATCCTAACTCTGTTTGGCGGCAGGGTCAACGAGGAAACTTTCCTACATTCCAAAGAATACTTTTTTTGGATCACCGTGGGCATTCCTTTTTATATGTTTGGGCAAGCCATGAATCCTATCATCCGCTCAGACGGAAGCCCGAAGTTTGCCATGCTCTCCACGCTGGCCGGGGCAGTGGTCAATATCATTCTGGACCCCATTTTTATTTTTGTATTTCGATGGGGTATGATGGGTGCAGCCGTGGCCACAGTGCTGGGGCAGGTGTTAACGGCAGTTTTGGCCATCTGGTATCTGTGCCACATGAAGGCAGCCAAGCTGGCTAAGGACAGTTTTCGTCTCCATCCTCGGCTGGCCTCAAAATATGCGGCCCTGGGAATTACCAGCTTCCTCTCTCAAATCTCCCTCGTGGCGGCGATGGCGGCAATTAATAATATGATCCAAAAATACGGTGCTCTGGACCCAGTGTTCGGCCAATCACACTATGCCCAAATCCCGATGGCGGTGGTGGGCATAGTGATGAAGTTCTTCCAAATTGTCATTTCCATCTCTGTGGGCACGGCGGCGGGGTGCATCCCCATTGTGGGCTTTAACATTGGCGCGGGCTGTAAAGATCGGGTCAAAAGCCTGTTTAACCGTCTGCTGCTGACAGAGGCACTGGTGGGGGCGGTGGCACTGCTTATTGTGGAACTGTGTCCCCAGCAGTTGATTAACCTTTTTGGAGCGGCAAACGAGAGCGTTTACTACACACAATTTGCCATCAAAAGTTTTCGTATTTACCTCTGTATGATGATCTTCGCCACTGTGAACAAGGGGACGTTTATCTTCCTGCAATCTCTGGGCAAGGCCCTGGCCTCCACTTTAATCTCCTTGGTGCGTGAAGTCGTTTTCGGCGTGGGTTTTGCCCTGCTGCTGCCACGGTTTTTTGGTCTGGACGGCGTGCTGTACTCCATGCCGGTATCGGATATTTTGACCTTTTTAATTGCAGCAGTAATTATTACACGGACCTATCGGGAACTGATTCCGGCAGTCTCAGACAGAACAGGAGGAGAACATGATTAATCATCGTATCATCACCATCAGCCGGGAATTCGGCAGCGGCGGCAGAACCATTGGAAAGAAAGTCGCAGAGAACTTAGGGATTCCCTGCTATGACAGCGAACTGCTCCAAAAAATCGCGGAGAAAAGCGGTTTTGCGGAATGCTATGTCAAAGATGCTGGGGAGTATGCACCTTCCGGATTTTTGGCGTCCGTATTTTCTAGCAGGGCATTGGGCCCTACCAATGAAGACCGTTTGTGGCAGCTTCAATACGATTTAATTACGAGCCTGGCGGAGAAGGGGCCCTGTGTGATTGTGGGGCGCTGTGCCGACTATATTTTGCAGGGAAAAGCACCTTGTCTGCGGGTATTCATTCATGCCAGTATGGAATACCGGGCGGAGCGTATAGTCAAAGTGTACGGAGAACGGGAAGCATCGCCGGAGCAGAGACTGCGGGACAAAGATAAACGCCGGGCGGCTTATCACCGCTTTTACACCAACATGAAATGGGGCCATGCCCAGAACTACCACATCTGCCTCGACAGTGGCGAACTAGGTATTGACGTGTGTGTAAAAATTATTACAGATTCCGGTTTTGGGCTGGTTTAAGGACGCTTTATTGGAATAGGGTGCAGTAAGCAGAATAAGGCGTATTGCTAACTTCATTTTATTAGGTAGATAGCAAAGCCAGCCGGGCTATCAATCCGAGATGAAAACGTTACAAGTTCTCATTTTCTGTGATACTATTTTGATACTAGGAAGGGGCGGCCCCCATCCTATCACAAAAAAGCCGCACCTCATAAAAAATCATATACTCACAAATGGAAAAGCTGGGGGTCCTGTAATACAGGAAACTCAGCTTTTCCATTTCTATTTACACACCATAAATATTCTGTCAAGCTGAAAATGAGATAAATTTTAAAAAAGTATAAAATTAACTAAAATTCTCTAAAAATTAAATAAATAATCATTGAATTTATGGGTAAAGTATGATAAAATAAAGACAATCTACAAAAATTCCTTTTTCTAACAGCGCAGGTATAGATTTTTTCTTTATAAATAATGCAGTACCATGCTGGAGGAATCAGGAAAACTCCGGAGAGATTCTGTGAGAGCGCGAAAGCGCAGGACAGATATAAGCGTCCATAAAATCTTCCATGCTCACAGGAAAAAGGGAGGCATACTTTCCCAATCTATGTCGGGAGTCCCTATTGTATGCTTACATCCCGCTCTTTGGAGCGCTGATTATATCAGCACAAATATGAATGCCGTTATATGCGGCCAATTAAACGTATAGGGGGAATTAGTAATGGACGTTATTACAAATCTCGTAGCAAAAGGTAACAGTTTTCTCTGGAGTTTTCTGTTGATTGTTCTTCTGTGCGGCACCGGAATTTACTACACGATCCGCCTGAGGTTTATCCAGGTGAGAAAGTTTAGTGAAGGCTGGAAACTGGTATTCGGGCACCTCAGCCTTAACGGTGAGAAGCACGAAAAGGGTGAGATGACACCGTTCCAGTCAATTGCAACCGCAATTGCGGCTCAGGTTGGTACCGGTAACCTGGCAGGTGCTGCCACTGCTCTTTTAGGCGGCGGACCCGGTGCTATCTTCTGGATGTGGGTAAGTGCGTTCTTTGGCATGTCAACCATTTACGCGGAGGCAACTCTGGCTCAGAACTTTAAGACTGAGGTAAATGGTGAGGTAACCGGTGGTCCTGTTTATTACATAAAGGCTGCTTTTAAGGGTACGCTTGGCAAGGTTCTTGCAGGGTTATTTGCAATCTTTATTGTGCTTGCTCTGGGATTCATGGGCAACATGGTTCAGGCCAACTCTATCGGCGCTGCATTTACAGAGGCTTTCGGAGCATTTAACATAACGATCTCTCCGGTTGTCATAGGCGTTATCGTAGCAGCCGTAGCAGCATTTGTTTTCCTGGGCGGAACACAGAGGCTTGCATCCGTTGTTGAGAAGGTAGTTCCTATCATGGCAGGCGTGTATATTGTGGGAAGCCTGATTCTTATTATCATGAATATTGCCAATGTTCCCGCAGCGTTTAAGATGATTTTTGTAGGCGCATTTGATCCTCAGGCAGTATTAGGCGCAGGCGCAGGTATCGCAGTGAAAGAAGCCATCCGTTTCGGCGTTGCCAGAGGCCTTTTCTCCAACGAGGCTGGTATGGGTTCCACACCTCATGCTCATGCAAGGGCAACTGCAGAGAACCCTCATAAGCAGGGACTTTGCGCTATGATCAGCGTATTTATCGATACATTTGTAATCCTTAACCTGACTGTATTTTCCGTACTGACCACAGGCGCTCTTGAGTCTGGCAAGAACGGCACCGCTCTTACGCAGGCTGCGTTCATGAAAGGATTCGGTACTTTTGGTATTGTATTCGTTGCGGTCTGCCTTTTGTTCTTCGCGTTCTCTACGATTCTGGGCTGGCATTTCTTTGGCCTTATCAATGCGAAGTATCTGTTTGGCGACAAGGCGGCAAAGGTGTATTCCTTATTAGTGGTAGCTTGTATCATTATCGGTTCCGCCCTGAAGCTGGAGCTGGTATGGGATTTGGCGGACTTCTTCAATGGTCTGATGGTTATACCTAATGCCATGGCACTGCTTGCCCTAAGCGGCCTGGTGGTGAAGATATGCAATAAGTACAGTGATAAATAGCATATGGTATACTTAAATAAATAGTTTATCAACAGCAGCTTTTCTGGAATATCATCCGGGGGAGCTGCTGTTTTTTCTTTTCTTCCTTGTACCGAATGAAAACCTTGTTTGCCGGGTATTATTTATGGTAAAAGAGAAAGCGGAAATGAGGAAAGGCGAATCATGATTGACTCTATCGGAAAAATAACACTGTATGTGGAGAACCAAAAAGAAGCCAGGGATTTCTGGACAGAAAAGATGGGATTTATCGTGCGTCTGGAGCAGCAGATGGGTGCTGGCCAGAAATGGCTGGAGGTGGGACCGGAATACGGAGGCGGGACATCCTTTGTCCTTTATGACAAAGAAAAGATGAAGGCTCAGAATCCCGACGTGAATGTGGGCCATCCTTCCGTTATCTTATGCACCAGTGACCTGGAGAACGCCCACAGGGAAATGAAGGAAAGAGGCGTCAGGACCGGTGATATCATGGAACTTCCTTATGGCAGTATGTTTCAGTTTTATGATATGGATGGGAATGTGTTTTTGCTGAGGGAGGAAGCCAAGGTACATTAAATTTCTGGGCGCGGTCATGCATGTATTTGTAAACCGGTTTAAAATGTGCTAGAATAAATAGGATTCGATCACACAGAAATAACCGGGAAAGGATGTCTTTAGGAAAAATGCAAAGGCCCAATAAAGGAGAACTGTCCAACCTGAAAAGCAAACTGCTGGCAGAGCAGGTTCAGGAGCAGATATATCAGTATATATTGGATACACCCATAGCAGTAGGTGCTAAACTTCCCAATGAATTTGAATTGGGAGACAGGTTCAGCGTGGGCAGGAGTACTATCCGGGAGGCGGTAAAACTTTTGATTTCCAGAGGAATTCTGGAAGTCAGGAGGGGATCCGGCACGTATGTGGTCAGCACCACGCCTGTGGATATGGACCCCCTGGGCCTGGGAGCGGTGGAGGACAAGATGGCCCTGGCCCTGGACCTGGTAAATGTCCGCATCATACTGGAGCCGGGAATCGCAGAGATGGCAGCGCTCAATGCAACAGAGGAGGACGTGGAGAAGCTGCGGAACCTGTGCGACAGCGTAGAGCGGAAGATAAAGATTGGGGACAGCTACATAGAGGACGATATTGCCTTCCATACCTGTGTGGCCCAATGCTCCAAGAATAAGGTGGTGGAGCAGCTGATTCCCATTATTGATACAGCCGTCCTTATGTTTGTCAATGTGACCCACAAAAAGCTGACGGACGAGACCATCATGACCCACCGGGCAGTGACGGATGCCATCGCAGAGCATGACCCAATCGGTGCCAAGACCGCCATGATGATGCATATGACCTTTAACAGGAACATGATCCGGCAGCTGATGAAGGATGGACATGAGGCATAGGACATGAGACATAGGACATGAGGATAGTGCGGGCATATAGCGCCGGTGCAGGAAAACATGCAAATACCGGTGCATGGGAGAAAGACCGGCCTCATAAATATTCATACCTGTAAGTGTTAGCATTCCCTGGAAAGAGATGTAAGGGAATGCTTAGACTTATAGGTATTTTTTGTTTCCATTAGTTTAATATCGAAATACATCTGATGACTTTTGGGGCGTAATTTAATCGCAGACAACAAAAGGTACATCATATTGGAATGAAATGGAAAAAAGATAATGCGCGTTTGGACATAATGCATAAATAAATGAAATTTTTTTGACAATATAGTAGAAAGTAGGTCTGATGACTTGAAAGAATAATATGAAAATGGTACTATAAATCTATAAATAAGTCAGACGTCAGATGTAAAATAAAAAGAGGAGGCATTTTAATGGAACTGAACAGTCAAAGAGTGAGAGCACTGGCACCGGAGAACGACCCGTTAAAAATAGGCATGGGGTGGAAGGTGGAGGACCTGGATAAACCACAGATTATGGTTGAGAGTACATTTGGCGACAGCCATCCGGGCAGCGCCCATCTGG
>OGSS01001585.1_pt1 | contig 13693 bp, 10 predicted proteins | sample 1553591 | NCBI WGS metagenome assembly OGSS01 (sample SAMEA2580061, study PRJEB22360) | human gut metagenome | biome: human gut; feature: human-associated habitat; material: faeces | place: Denmark | collected 2008/2010
AGCTAAAGCGGCTCGCCTTCACATGGTTGTAGATGGGCAGGCTCTTGTGGCCCGAAAGGCCAATCGTCGTGGTAGCGTGCTCGCCGTACGCGCCAGCGTTGGACAGCGTATGCAGATCGATGGCCGTGATGGTGCCGTCGTTCATGGCGCCCAACTTAACGGTCATCTGCATCTGGTGGCGCGAGTTGCCCGCGGTGATGGTCTCTTCGCGGGAGTAGCAGCAGTAGCTCGGACGCCCGGTCTGCTGCGTCACAAACGCCACGAAGATCTCGCAGCAGCCCGTCTGCTTGGAGCCGAAGCCGCCGCCGATGCGCGGCTTAATGACCTGCACCTGCGACTGCGGGATATCGAGCGACTGCGCGACCATGCGGCGCACGTGGAAGGGCACCTGCGTAGAGGTGGTCACCGAGATACGCCCGAACGCGTCGGTCGTCGCGAAGGCGCGGAAGGTTTCCATGGGCGCAGTCTGCGTGGCCTGGCTGGTGTAGGTGCAGGTGAAGACGATGTCGCTCTGGGCGAAGGCCTCGTCAAGGTCGCCAAAATCGCTGGTACCGCTGCACACTAGGTTGCGCGGAACGTCGCCGCCTTGCGGGAACATAAAGGTCACGTCGCCCTCGGGGTGGACCACGATGTCGTTATCGAGTGCCTGGGTAAAGTCGAGCAGCGGCTCGAGCACCTCATAGTCGACCTTGATGAGCTTGAGCGCCTTGTCGGCAGCCTCCTCGGTCTCGGCGGCGACGATCGCCACCTCCTCGTTTTGGTAACGGACGAGGTTCTCGAGAATCAGGCGGTCGTAGGGACTCGGCTGCGGATAGCTCTGGCCGGCGATGGTAAAGCGGCGCTGGGGCACGTCCTCGTAGGTGTAGACGCCCACCACGCCGGGCACCTTCAGAGCGCGCGACGTATCGATGGAGCGGATCTTGGCGCGGGCATAGGGGCTGCGCTTGAGTTTGACGATGAGCGCGCCGGCGGGCACCATGTCGCCCGTGTAGACGGGACGACCCTCGAGCAGAGCCTTCGAATCCTTCTTGGGCTGCTTGTGAGTGATCTGCTTGTACGCGACACCATCGGAGCTGGTGTTATTGACCGGCAGCTCGGGCATCTCGAAACCCACCTGCACGCCGGACTCGTTGAGAAAACGGACGATGGCGCGCAGCTGGCTCTCGTAGCCGCTGCAACGGCAGAGGTTGCCGGCAAGCTGGCGCGAGAGTTCCTCGCGCGTGGCGACGAGGCTTGGGTCCTCCTTGGCGGCGCGGGCAAGCGCCAGCACGTTCATGATGAGGCCGGGGGCGCAAAAACCGCACTGCTCGGCGCCTTCGGCAGCCATCGCGCGGGCCAGTGCCTCGGATTCGGCCTTAAGGCCCTCGAGCGTGGTGATGGTATGGCCCTCAACACGGGCGGCGGGAACCGAGCAGCTCAGCACCGGGTCGCCGTCAAGCCACACCGTACACAGGCCGCAGTTGGTGGTTTCACAGGCACAGCGCACCGACGCGCAACCCTGCTCGCGCAGCAGCGCAAAGAGCATGGTGTCGGGGGCAATCTGAACCTTGACCTTGCGGCCGTTGAGCGTAAAGGAGAGATCGATGAGTTTGGCAGCCATTAGCGCACCTCGCTAGAATCGACGCCGGGCACGCGGCGGCAGGAATACTCGTCCGTGGCAAACTTAGGAATCTGCCCGCCCTCGAGCTCGCGGGCAAGCGTGGCCGAAAGCTCGATGCCGGCGGCGCGACGCACGGCCTGAATCGCCAGCGGGGCCGAGATGCGGCGGCGGTAGTCGGCCGAGCCCCACAGATTGGTGCCGTAGCTCAACGCGCGCACGGATGCGGCCAGGGCGCGAAGCTCGTCCTCGGAAGGATGCTCGTTGGTAAGGCCGCACGCCTCGCCCTGCAGCAGGGTCGCACGCAGCGGGCGGGCGCCCACGGTGACATGCCAGCTGTTGTCCCACCAGGCAGCGGTGACGTTCAGCGAGGGGAAATCGGTCGCGGCCTTGCGCACGGCCTCGTAGCTCGCGCGGTAATCATGCTTGACGACCACGACATGCTCGATCACGTCGCGCACGTAGCCCATGTCCACGAACTCGGCGAGCGGCACGCGACCGGCTCCCGTCAGCTCAACATAGGAATCGAGCGCGAGGAAGGCGGAGAGAACGTCCGAGAAGCCAAAGCGGCCGTAGATGCTGCCGCCCACCGTGGCGGTATTGCGCAGCTGCACGCCCACGATGTCGTGGACGGCGAACTCAAAGACATTATTGACAAGCGCGTTGAGCTCGGCATGGCGCTCGAGCTGGCGCAGGGTGCACATGGCACCGATGCGAAACTCGGTCTCGGTCTCCTCGATCTGATCGAGTCCGCAGGCCGAAAGGTCAATCGCCGTCGCCACACGACGCGAACCCAGGCGCATCCAGATGCCGCCGCCCACAATCTTGTTGTTGCGGTTCTTCTGCAAGAGCTCATAGGCTTCGGCCGCGTTTCCAACACGGACGTAGGTACCGAACTTGAGCACGTTCTCCCCCATCTCTCCACTTGTCCAGTACCTTTAAGTGTACCAAACGAGGGGGCACAGCTCGTGTCGGGACAAAATGAACCGTTTTCCTCCGTCGCATGCGAATCAAAAAAGGCTCCCAGCCAAGATGACTGGGAGCCTTCTGCGATGCTATATCGAGCGAAGACCTAGCAGACGCCCTGGGCGAGCATAGCGTCGGCGACCTTCAGGAAGCCGGCGATGTTGGCGCCCATGACGAAGTTGCCCTCCTGGCCGTACTCCTTGGCGGTGTCGTCCACGTTGTGGAACATGCCGCGCATGAGCTGCTCGAGCTTGCCGTCGACCTCCTCGAAGGTCCAGGACAGGTGCTCGGCGTTCTGGCTCATCTCCAGGCCGGACACGAGAACACCGCCGGCGTTGGCAGCCTTACCGGGCATAAAGGCGACGCCGTTCTCCTGGAAGTAGGTCGTGGCCTCGATGGTCGTGGGCATGTTCGCGCCCTCGCCGACCACCTTGCAGCCGTTGGCGACGAGTGCCTGGGCGTCCTCGAGCAGCAGCGTGTTCTCGCGAGCGCAGGGCAGCGCGATATCGCAGGGAAGCTGCCACACGCCGCGGCCGTCGCCCTCGTGCCACACGGCGTTGGGCTTCTCGTCAACGTACATAGCGAGCGTAACGCCCTTGTCGTGGCCAGAACGCTTCTTGTTGTAGATGTGCTCGAGCACGGTGTAGTCGATGCCGTCGGGATCCTCGACCCAGCCGTGGGTATCGGAGCAGGCGAGCACCTTGCCGCCGAGCTGAGTGACCTTCTGGACCGCGTAGATAGCGACGTTGCCGGAGCCGTGAACGACGACGTTCTTGCCCTCGAAGGAGTCGCCGCGGCTCTTAAGGTACTCGTCCACAAAGTAGGCCAGACCGTAACCGGTGGCCTCGGTACGGGCGAGCGAGCCGCCAAAGGAGAGGCCCTTGCCGGTAAGAACGCCGGTCCACTCGTTGGTCAGGCGCTTGTACTGACCGAACAGGTAGGCAACCTCGCGGCCGCCAACGCCCAGGTCGCCGGCGGGAACGTCGGTGTTGGGGCCAATGTGGCGATAGAGCTCGGTCATGAAGGACTGGCAGAAGTGCATAATCTCGTTGTTGGACTTGCCCTTGGGGTCAAAGTCGGAGCCGCCCTTGCCGCCGCCCATGGGAAGGGTGGTCAGGCTGTTCTTGAGGATCTGCTCCAGACCCAGGAACTTGAGCATACCCAGGGTGACCGTCGGGTTAAAGCGCAGGCCGCCCTTGTAGGGTCCAATGGCAGAGTTGAACTCGACGCGGTAACCGCGGTTGACCTGAACCTTGCCCTGGTCGTCGACCCAGGGAACACGGAACATGACGATGCGCTCGGGCTCGACGAGGCGCTCAAGCAGGGCGGCCTCCTCGTACTCGGGATGGGCGTCGAGCGCCGGCTGGATGGTGCCGAGAATCTCAGTCGCGGCCTGGATGAACTCAGGCTGCTCGGGATAGCGGGCCTTGAGCTCGTCGAGAACTTTCTGCGTGTAGCTCATGCTTCCTCCAATTGATGGAAAAGAAAAGTGTCGTTCGAGGCGCCCCATGCGCCGCGAGCTTTATCGAGTATGGATAATATCGCACTGTTGCAGCAAAGTTTCGCATAAGCCGACGAGCAGATGTTTCGTTTTGATTACGATGCAGGTAGAAGCGTTTTTGAGCACCCGACGCACAAATCGCGTGTTTCGAAGCTGTTTCGTCCACATGTTCCAAACCACCACATTGGGCACCTTTGTGGTGGTGTTGGTGGTTAGAGGACGAGCTGATGGTAGTCGGCAGGGGTTATGCGGCCCTCGGTGGCGGCGCGGAAGGCGGCGAGCGCATCGCCCGAGAACGGCATGGCCCAGCACAGGCCGCAACCTGCGGTAATGGAGCCGGGCAAAGGCATAATGCGCCCGGGCACGCCGGCATCCAGGCAAAGCTGCTCGCACTCCATCACATCGAAGGTGCTATCGAACGAAACGATGATCTTGCGCTCGTGGTCGAGGGCATCACCGGACGGGCCTTCGCGATGTGCCTCGCGATATGCCGCGGCGGCCGCTTCCTCTTCCGCAGTATGTCCACAGCCACCGCAGCCGCAGGTACAGGGCTCGGAACCATCGCAAGTGCAGGGCTCTCCCGTGTCGGGACAAATATCGTGAGACATGGCAACTCCAATCGTCTAGGCGAGTAACTCGGCCCCCGCAAACTCCTCGGGCGGATTGACGTTTTCGAAGCAGAGCGTCGAGCCCGCGGCCTTAACGATCTGCGGTTCATCCATATAACCAGCCTGAACGCAATTGATTAGGCAGCGAATGCGCTGGCGGTCGCAGGCGAGCAGCTCATGGGCAACCGGCGCACACGCGTCACGGCGCCAGACGGCGCAAAGCGGCTCAATCCCCCGCTCCTCGCACGGCACGCACACGTCGAGCGCCTCGGCCTCAACACGATCGGCAAGCGAGCCGATGAGTTCCGGCGAGACAAACGGCATATCGCAGGCGACGATCGCCACGAGCGGCAATCGGGCCGCGGCCAACGAGCTCGCGATGCCGCGCATGGCGCCCGCCGACCCTTCAAGGTCCGCCACCACACGCGGCACCAAGCCGCCAAACGCGCATTCCTCAAGGTAGGCAAGCTCGCTGGGACGCGAAGTCGTCACGACTAACTCGCCGGCAACTGGCGCCAGCCGACCCAGCACGCGCTCGATGAGCGGCTCGCCGCAAAACGCCATGCGTGCCTTGTCGCAACCCATGCGCGACGACAGGCCGCCCGCCTGGACGACGCAAGAAAGATCGGCTCGTCTTACGGTAGTCATACGGCAAACCACCCCCATCGGTATGCTCGAAACCCGGTGCACGAAGCTAAATACCGCCGCCGAAATAGCGGCGCTACGAAAAGCTCATGCAAAAACAAAACAGCGCCTTTGCGGCACGCAGCAAGACCGCGAGCACAAAAGCGCTGGTAGCGTATGGCGGGAACGTATGTGAATCGAACACATCCAAGACGTTTTGCACGCCTCGCAACGGTTTTGAGGACCGCGGAGCCCACCGGAGCCCATCCGTTCCCAAGTGCGGCGGTATTTTACCAAACCGAAACGGCTCCATCCCAAAAAAGACGAGCAAGAAGTTGCGGTGGAATAGTTCCTGTATTTGCTGCCAAAGCCTCCAAATAGGAACTATTTCACCGCAACTGAGGAGGCGGGAGCGAGTGACCGGCCTAGCGCAGGGAGCGCAGGCCGCCGGCCTCCTTGTCGAGCACCGTAAAGCGCACGGCATCCAGATGCTCCAAGATGCTGATGGCGCGCTTGCGCGACACACCCAGGGCCTCGCGCAGCACGCTCGTGGTGGCAGCGCCGCCGGCTGCCTCAATGGCGGCGGCGGCGAGCTCGCGCGCATGGGCCTCGGCGGCGGCAGACAAGGCAACGTCGCGCTCGACCTTAACGATCGAGCGGTTGAGCGAAAGCTCGCGCAGGGCTCGCGTCATGGTGTCACGATCGAGCTGCAGTTGCTCGCCCACCTCGGGCAACGTCGGTGCATCGAGGCCGGCCTCGTCAAGCAGCGCGACGATCTGCTCGCAAGCCTCTCGCACCACGCGTGCCGCAGCGGCGGGTCGAAGAGCTCGGACCCCTCCTGGGCGCAAATGCCGCGCGAACAGCCCTCGAGGACGAGCGAAGACGCGACGTCTTCGCCCGCTGTCGGCCAAGCGGCATGCGCGACCTCGCCCGGCGTGAAACCCGTCTGCTTGGGCGCCGCCGCGTGCATGGCAGTCAGGGTCGCCGTCAGCACGTCCATGGCGGCATCGAGCACGGCAGCATTCGCATACAACGTACCGCCCGAGCCCGCAAGCTCGCGCACAACACCTCGCACCACCAACTCGTTCAACGCGGCATCGGCCTCACCGGAAACAAGATCGAGCGCCGCGGCAACGTCGGCGACCACGACTGGCAACGTCTGCAGCGCCAGCCACGCGTCCACACCAGCAACGGCATCGCCAGCCTCAAGTGCCGCAAGCAGCGCGCGCTCCCCAGCCGAAAGCTCGCGCGAACGACGGCAGCGCGAAAGCAGTACACGCCCGCCGCCAATGAGCATAACGGGCGAATACGACAGCACCACAGCATGGTCTCCGGCTCGCAGCGGCAGCGGCCCCTCCAAGCGCACCTGCACGGTACGGGTCTCGCCCACCGCCATGGGGGCCTCGCCCTCCATAAGCATGATGCGGCCGACAACTTCGGCCGTACCCGCCATCACATGCACGCGCGCGCCCGACTCGAGCACACGCGGTTTAGCGCCCTCGCGGCCCAGGTAGGTAAACGTCATCATAAAGCGCAGCGTCTGGCCAAAACAGCCCTCCACGCCGAGCATCTCGCCGCGATCGAGCGCGGCGACAGCATCGCCCACCAAGTTGAGCGCCACACGCTGACCGGGCAACGCCTGCTGCGTGTCGCCATGCACCTGGATCCCGCGTACGCGGCAGACCGTGCGCGACGGCAGCGCGACGAGCTCATCGCCCACCGCAACCGGCGCATCGTGCAGCGTTCCCGTCACGACGGTGCCGGCGCCCTTGATCGTAAAGCAGCGGTCAATCGGCAGGCGCGGCGCGGCATCGCTCCGCTCGGCACGCTCGCGACAGGTATCCCAGCAGACACCCACCTGCTCGTCGAGCACCGCAAGCAGCCCGTCAATCCCCTCGCCCGTCTTAGACGACACGGGCACAATTGGCGCGCCCGCAAACACAGTACCCGACAAAAAGTCATCGACATCGAGCTCGGCCAGATCAACCATCTCGCTATCGGCCAGGTCGCACATCGTCAGCGCGACCACCATGTGCGTAACGCCCAGCAGCTCCAGCACGTGCACGTGCTCGCGGGTCTGCGGCATCACGCCCTCGACGGCCGAAACCACCAGCACGGCAACGTCGATACCCGTCGCACCCTGCACCATGGCGCGCAGGTAATGGGCATGCCCCGGCACGTCGACCAGGCCGACGATCTTGCCACTCGGCAGCGCCAGCTCGCCAAAGCCCAGCTCCACGGTCATACCGCGACGGCGCTCAACCTCAAGACGGTCGGGATTCTTGCCGGTCAACGCCTCGATCAGTGCCGACTTACCGTGGTCGACGTGGCCCGCCGTGCCAACGATAACGGGACACTCCACCAGCGCCTGAACCTCACTCATCGAGCAATCGCCTTCTCAACGCATGCGGCAAGCGTCGATGCCGCCGTCTCGATATCGCGGTCGCCCACAAGCGTACGGACGTCAAACAAAATGCGATCGTGCGAAGTTCGCGTGACGACCGGCGTGTCGAAGTCCTGCACAAGCGAGCGCTTGAGCGCGTCGACGGACAGGCGCCCGTCGACCGGGCAGACGGCCACGCACATCGTGGGCAGCTCGACGGTAGGCAGCGAACCACCACCGGGAGTCGACGACTCCTCGACGATCTCCACCTGAACGGCGCACGGGCAACCCGCCTTATCGAGGCCCGCCACCATCAGCTCGCGCAGTTTGCGTGCGCGGCGCTCCAGATGAGCCTGCGGTAGCGTAAGCATGCTGAGCACCGGCACCTCGCGATGGGCCACATCCGCCCCATCCATGTAGATGCGCAGTGTAGCCTCGAGCGCCGCCAGTGCGAGCTTGCCCGGGCGCAGGGCACGCATAAGCGGATGCGACCCGCAAGCCTGGACCAGATCGCGACGGCCCATGATAATGCCCGCCTGCGCGGCACCCAGCAGCTTATCGCCCGAGCACGACACAATATCGAGCCCCGCCGAAACCGAAGCCGGCGTGGTTTCTTCGCCGCCGCGCACCAAGATGTCGTCGGGCAACAGCGCGCCCGAGCCCTGGTCCTCGTAGAACAGCAGGCCATGCTTGTGGGCCAGGGCGGCAAGCTCCCGAGAGCCCACCTCTTCGTGAAAACCCTCGATGCGATAGTTGGAAGGATGGACCTTAAGGATCATCGCCGTATCGGGCGTGATGGCTTGCTCATAATCAGCCAGGTGCGTGCGGTTGGTGGCGCCGACCTCGACGAGTTTGGCGCCCGAAGCCGCCATGACATCGGGGATGCGGAAGCTGCCGCCAATCTCGACAAGCTCGCCGCGGCTGACGATGACCTCTTTGCCTGCGGCATGGGTCGCCAGCACCAGCAGCACGGCGGCCGCGTTATTGTTAACGACCAGCGCGTCCTCGGCACCGGTAAGCGAGCGAATCAGCTGCGCGGCATGTTCCTTGCGCGACCCGCGCGAACAGGTGTCGACGCTGTACTCGAGCGTGCTATACCCGCGCGCAACCTCGGCCACGGCCTTTGCCGCCGACTCCGCGAGCGGGGCGCGGCCCAAGTTGGTATGGATGACCACGCCCGTAGCGTTGACGGCGGGGCGCAGGCTCGGCAGCGCGGATCGATGCGCACGCCACTCGATGGCCGAGGCCAGGTCGCGCTTAGAGCGCGGGGCAGCACCGGCGCGAATGGCGGCGCGCTCCTCGTCGAGCTCGGCCGTGACGGCGGCATGCACCACCGCGTCGCAGGTCTCCCCCGCCGCCTTCACTACCGGCCACTCGGCAAGCAGCTCGTTGACGGATGGAATGGCGCGCAGGCGGGCGCGCACCTCATCGGACATGTTCTGGCTATCGCTCATGTGCGGCCTTTCAAAACCAAAGGTGAATCAATCATTCGAACGTCAAACTATCAGCCAATTCGATCGGCTGAGTCAATCAATCGCTATTATCCTCGCGCGCCGCGATCTTTTCCACGCGAACGGCGTTTTCCTGGGTGAGCGCGGCGCCCGTCAACGGGTCCCAGCGCAACGGTGTATGGTCGAGTGGGCCGACGCCCAAGGCTTGAGCGCCGCCGGCTTCGGCGCCAAACGAACGCCCGCCGGGGGCGGCCGAGGTGAAGATGCACGCCGGATGCAGATACGGCGTCGTCTCCACGCGCACGCGGTCGCGGCCCATATCACTCACGAGTTCGACAATCTCGCCGTCAGCGATGCCCATGTGCGCAGCAGCATCGGCATTCATCTGCACGGCATCCAGGTCCGATCCAGCCTCGGCGGCACCTTGGGCCGCAAGCCTTCGCGAAGTGTGCGACTCAAAGGGACGGTTGCCGCTAATGAGACGAAACATCCCCGGGTCGGGCTCCACCATGGGCGCGATCCAGTTGGGCACACGACCCAGGCCGGCTCGTTCCCATACGTCGCTTGCCAGCGCAATTTTGCCACCATCCAAGGGAATCGCCGGCTCGCCCGTACGCGACGGCAACGCAACACCCGTGTCGGCCCAGCCGCGCTCCTTGAGCTCGTCCAGATTGATTCCAAAAGGCGCCACCTGGGCAGCCGCCAGATCGTCAGACGTAAACTGGAAGTACTCGCCCACACCACACGCCTGTGCCAGACCGGCAAAAATCTCCCGACCGGGACGCGTGTCGTCATGCTGCACGGGCAGCACGGCGTTGCGGTAGAACACCCGCGAATCGTTGACGCCCACGACCGTGCCCACGCCGCGGTCGGCCTCGAGATACGTCACGTCGGGCAGCACGAAGTCAGAAGCACGCGCCGTCTCGGACCAACGAATATCAATCGTCACAAGCAAGTCGAGCTGCTGCAAAATACTCAACCAAGCCCGTGCATTGCCATAGCCCGCGCCGGGATTGCTGGCGTAAACGATCAGCCCGCTCAGGTCCCCGGCAAGAATCGACTGACCGATGGTCGTGCACAGGCCGCGCACCGGATCGACCAGCGGATAGCGCTCGGACCCCAGCTTGGGCTCACGCGGCACCGGCGGCGTCGCGAAACGCGTAGGGTCCAAATCGCCCAACACAAGCGGCGTGGGCGGGTTGAGGGCACCGCCCTCATGCCCGATGCAGCCCAGCAGCACATCGACCAAGCAGATAGCGCGCGCGGTCTGGGTGCTATTGGCATACGCGATGCCGATGCCACCATGAAAGCCTGCATCCACCACAGCGGCAGGCGCGGCGGCAGCGAGATCGCGCGCCGTGGCGACAATCTCTGCGGCCGGCACGTCGCACATCGACTCGGCCCACTCGGGCGTCCAAGCTCTCGCCGCCTGCGCCAGCTCGTCAAAACCCGTGGTATAACGGGCAACGAACTCGTGGTCGTACAGGCCCTCGGAAATCAAGACATGGGCAATGCCCAGCAGCAAGGCCAGGTCGCAGCCCGGGCGCACGCGCAGCCAGCGGTCGGCAAGCGCAGCCGAGCCGCTGCGCCGGGGGTCGACCACGATAATCTTCGCCCCACGGCGACGGGCATCGTTGAGCGCATCAACGGCCCCCGTCGTCGACGAATCGACGATGGAACGCCCTAGGTACATGATGCAATCGGTATGCGCCAGGTCGGAGGCGGGGCTGTAGCCCAGACTGTGCTCCCAACCGGTAAGTCGGCTTACCTCGCAGGCACCGTCTGCACCGTATACGTTGGGCGAGCCCAGCGCATGCATAAAGCGATAGGCCCAGTAGCGGTCGAACGAGGGCACGCCGAGCGTCATGCCCAGCGCACGCGGACCATGCCCGTCAACAATCCCCCCAATGCGCGCAGCGATCTGCGCAAACGCCTCGTCCCAGGTAATCGCATCGAACCCCGAGCCATCCTGGCGGCGGCGCATGGGGTGCATGATGCGGTCGCGCTCGTCAAACGGCATGTCCAGGCGATGCCGCCCGCGGGCACACAGGGCTCGCGCCGCGCACGGATGCCCCACAACCGGCAACTCCGCCACCACGCGACCGTCCTCAACGCGTGCCGTAAAGGCGCAATCGGCATAGCATCCCCCGCATGTGGTCACCACGGCGCGACCGTCACGCTCCACAGCAGATGCCATCTCGATTACCCCTTTCATCAGCCAAACACAACAGGCCAAAAGCCCGGCAACGAGCCCCAGACCCAAAAAGCCTCCCGCACGGCAACGCCCCGCGGGAGGCCCAACGTCAAACAGACGGTACCTTACGCCTCGGACTTCTTGGCGTAGATAAACCAGTAGCCGAGCGCGACCAGAACCGCGCCGCCCACGATGTTGCCCAGCGTGGCGGCGGACAGGTTAAACGCAATGCCCGCAGCGTTGAGCGCATCGGCGCCGGCGACGTCGGCACCATAGCCGCACGCGTGCATCACGGCACCCATGGGCAAAAAGTACATGTTGGCGACGCAGTGCTCAAAACCGCAGGCCACAAAGGCGGCGATGGGCAGCAGAATGCCCACAACCTTATCGACCACGGTCTTGCCGGCGGTACCGATCCACACGGCCAGGCACACAAAGATGTTGCACAGGATGCCGCGGAAGAAGATCGTCACCCAGTCGACCGTCACCTTGCCGGCGGCGACGCTCACCATGGAATTGGCGACCGCCTCGCCGTTGAGCTTGTAAATGCCGGCCATGTACACCAAAAAGACGATGAACAGGGCACCGACAAAGTTACCGACCCATACGACGACCCAAGCCTTGAGCATCTGAGCCAGGGTGATCTTTTTGCTCTTGAGCGCGCAGACCATAAGAGAATTGCCGGTAAACAGCTCGGCGCCGCACACCAGCACCAGCACCAGGCCCAAGCAAAAGCACAGGCCGCCCACGACGCGCTGGGCGCCCCAGCCCAGCGTGCTATCGCTCAAGAACACGGTAAAGAACAGGCCGCCGAAGGCAATGAACGCTCCGGCGAACATTGCCAACAGAAAGGCCTTTGCGACCGGCAGGTTGGCCTTGGTCACGCCGGCGGCCTCGGTCTTGGCCTCGATCGCGGCGGGCGCCAGGCAATCGGGAGCGGGATATTCTGCCTTGGAATCTGCCATGTCAATCACTTCTTTCCTAATCAGCAGGGACAAGCGCTCCTATTGCTCTTGCCCCAAGCGGACAAAGTGGGAAAAGTCGTTGGCTGCCACGGCGTCGTACACGGCGTCGACGGCGTCAAAGACTTCCGGGGACATGGGGTTGTAGAACTCCGTGTCGCCCGGCTGAATCCCAACGAAGACGATATCATCACACGATTGTTCGATTTCCTCGATCAGAATCGACAAAGGAAGCGAATGCGTGGTGAACATCGACTTGCGGGCCACATCGTGCTTGTCGAGCAAGCGGATGGACCCGACGGGCAGCGCCATGTCGGCGGCATCGACCAAGACCAGGCGAGGCGGACGCTCGCGCTTGACCTCGATGATGTCATCCTCGGGCGTTTGGCCGCCGTCGATGGTGTACCAACCGGCGATGGGCGCGTCCTCCATCTTTTTGGAGAGCACGGGGCCGGCGGCATCGTCGGCACGCAGCACGCTTCCCGCCGTGAGCACGATACCCGCAAACGGGGCGCCGTTCACACGACCATCCACAACGCGACCCATTACTGCAACCTCGCCGTCAGATACACGCCCGACACATCGCGCACGCGCTCCACCAGATCGCGGAACTTCATTAAGAACGCGACCTGCTGGGCATGCAGGCCAAAGTCGTCGTCGAACACCGAGATGCCGGCCTTGGCCGACCCGCGAAAACCGCGCTCGTCGAGCAGCGTGTCGCAGGCCTCGAGCAGCGACGGCACCGCTGCCTTGTCAAGCTGGCACTCGCCAAAGGAGCGGATGGCCTCGAACTTGGTTTTGGCCTCCCCCTCCGGCAACGCGTCGACGAGCGAATAGAACACGTTCACCGGCACCGACAGGCGCGGCTCAAAGCAGTCGAGCACGCCGGTGTGGTGGCCCACGGCGAGCGTGTAGTACAGCACGTCGCAGGCCTCCTGGGGAACGTCTTCCTCGGTCTCCACAAACTTACGCGTGAGCTCGTAAAAGACCACCTGATCAGGCGCATGGCCCAGGCAGGGGTCGGCGACGCCCTCGGCGGCCTCGTCGCTTGCGCGCGAGGCATCGCCAAAGGAGCCGCCGAGCATGCCGGGGCCCGCAAAGTAACCAGAGCGGTCCGTGAGCTCCATCTAGCGACCTCCGGCCAGCACCAGATCCTGCAGCGCCGAGTAGACCTCAACGCGGCGCGGATCGTCCTGCTTGTCGATGAGCAGCGCCATGGCACCGCGGATATCGCCCTTGGGCGCGCCCTCGAGCGTATCCATGAACTCATTGGCCAGGTCGCGGCCGTAACGGTAGCCGCTCATGGCGCGAGCCTCGCGCTCGATGGCAACGCGCAGCTTGTACGGCACGCCGGGGTGCAGGATATCGGCTTTTTCCCCCGCGGGCCCCCACCGGGGCGTGACGCGT
>OGSS01001590.1_pt1 | contig 13654 bp, 16 predicted proteins | sample 1553591 | NCBI WGS metagenome assembly OGSS01 (sample SAMEA2580061, study PRJEB22360) | human gut metagenome | biome: human gut; feature: human-associated habitat; material: faeces | place: Denmark | collected 2008/2010
ATCTGCGGCTGCGCTTTTTGCATTTTGACCATGGTGCAAACGGATGGCTTTGACCGTTGCCCTCGGTTTCTAAGGAGACACGAAGTGTGCTACATGGAAGCGTATCATAGATCTACTCCATAGCCACGCCCTCACTGCGCCAGCGTTTCTCGGATAAATGTCTCAATGGCGGCTTTGGAGCCGGGCGCTACCACAGAGCCGATCACCTCGCCGCTCTTAAAGAGCATCAGCGTGGGGATGGTGTCGATGCCGAAACGCTCGATGAGCTGCGGCTCCTCGTCGTAGTTGATCTTGCCAGCGATGAGCGTGTCGGCGTACTGCTCCCCCACCTTGTCGAAGGCCGGGGCAATACGGCGGCAGTAGGGGCACCACTGGGCCCAGAAATCCACCAGCACGGGCTTGTCCGCGTGTAGGACGTCATTTTCAAAGCTGTTGGTCGTAATGGTAAGCATCGTAAAATCCTCCTATTTCTGTGTGAAAAGCTGTGTTTCAATATCCGTGATCGTAATGTGCGAGAGATAGGCGGCGCATTCCTCATTCATGCTCCAGTACAGCGCATCCACCACGCCCGCCATGCCAGAGCAGATGACGCAGTCCCGGTCAATATCGCCGCTGTGCCACGCGCAGTCCACAAAGCGGGTATTCACCGCCTCCGCCACCTGCCGGAGCGAAAGGGTTGCGGGGTCTTCCGTCAGGCGGTAGCCGCCGTCCAAGCCCTCCCGGGTCTCCACCATTCCCGCCTTTTTCAGCCCTGCCAGCACCCGGCGGACGCGGGTGGGATTGGTGCAGATGTTCTCCGCCAGCGCTTCGCTGCTGAGGGAGCGACCACTGTGGCTCAGGCAGACCAGCGCATGGACGGCCAGATTAAAAGAACTGTCCACAATCATCCCTCCTTCACAAGCTCGTAGGGCCAGTCGATGACGCCGCCGAAGTCGTAGACGCTCTGATACCCCAGCGCCAGCAGCTTTTGTGCGGCATCCTTGCTGCGGCGGCCGCTGCGGCAGTAGACCAGCAGCGTGGCTTCCTTGTCGGGCAGCGCCTCGGGCATTTCGCTGCCGATGCTCTCGTTGGGGACAAGGACGGCGTTTTCAATATGCCCGCCATCGTATTCCTCCCGGGTGCGGACATCCACCACCACGACCTCCTGCGAGGCCATCATCTCATAGGCTTCCTCGGCGCTGATCTTATGATACGCCGCCTTGCCTGTCATGTCCTCCGCCGTGTCCGCTTTTGTCTTGGACAGCGTGCAGCCGCTCAGCAGCGCAAGCGAGGTGGCAAGTGCCGCAAAAAGTAATATCTGACGCATAATCAACCTCCAATGCAACTGTGTTTGCTGCTGATACAGTTTATACTGAAATATAACAGATACAGTTAAAACTGTCAAGGTACTCCGAGGTAGCTTTTGGAGCACAAGCCCTTTGTGGTTGTTGACAGAGAAAAAAATATAGGTATAATAAAAGTAAAAGAATAAGACTCATTCTTGCATTTGGAGGGTTGGCGGTATGCCAAAATACGCAGAGGAGATATTGGCCGCCGTAACGGAGCTGCAACAGCATCCTACGGCGGAGAAGGTGTTCCTGGAGATGAAAAGGGAGCATCCCAGCATCGCTCTGGATCCGGTATATCTGCCCCGCCTGCCGGGAGCAGGAAAAAGACAATCTTATGGAGGAGAAGTATCATGAACGCTAACGTATCTAAGCTGCTCAACGAGCAGATCAATAAGGAGTTCTACTCCGCCTATCTGTATCTGGACTTTGCCAACTACTACGCCGCCGTCGGACTGGACGGCTTTGAGAACTGGTACCGGGTACAGGCGCAGGAGGAACGGGATCACGCCATGCTGTTTTATCAGTATTTGCAGAATAACGGCGAGGGCGTTACCTTTGAGGCTATCGCAAAGCCGGAGTGGGAACGAGGCGACCACATGACCCCGCTGAAAAAGGCACTGGAGCACGAGAAGCTGGTCACCGCCAGCATCGATGCCATCTACGCCGCCGCATACGAGGCAAAAGACTTCCGCACCATGCAGATGCTGGACTGGTTCATCAAGGAACAGGGCGAGGAGGAGAAGAACGCCGCCGACCTCATTACCAAGATGGAGCTGTTCGGCGGTGACAGCAAGGGGCTGTATATGCTAAACAGCGAGCTGAAGGCACGGGTCTACACCGCGCCCTCGCTGGTGCTTTAAGCCCCGCGCGTCTGCGGGCTTTCGCATCAGGCAAAAGGCAGACTGCATACAGGTGGCCTGCCTTTTCTTCCACCAGATGGTTAGAGAAGACTAACTGTGTATAAAACAGAAAGGACTTCAGAACTTGAACAAGGAAAAGGGGATCGAAACCGTTACCCTCATGGTATGCCGGTAATGTTGTGACGTGCATGGGACAAGGGGCGAGGCTCTTTGTCCGGCGTGCAATGCACTGCTGGAATACGCCAGAGAGCGGCGGGACAGATGAACACCAGAAAGAAATTCTTCGGCATGAACGCACAGGAGCGCGACGCGTTTTTCGCCAGCGAGGCGGTCAAGGACTTCCTCCAGCGCACCCGTGATATGGCAATGCAGAAGCGCACCGTGACCGGCGCAGACCTCACGATCCCGACCGTTGTGCTGGAGCTGATCCGTGAGAACATCGAAAGCTATTCCAAGCTGGTCAGCCGTGTACGCCTGCGCAGCGTGTCCGGTCGCGGTCGGCAGAACGTGATGGGCGCTATGCCGGAAGCCGTATGGACGGAAGCGTGTGCGTCGCTCAACGAGCTGGATTTCGGCTTTTCGCAGACCGAGGTGGACGGCTACAAGGTCGGCGGCGTGATCTACATCTGCATTGCCACACTGGAGGACAGCGATTACGACCTTGCCAGTGAGATCATTACCGCGCTGGGCGCGTCCATCGGTATCGCGGTGGACAAGGCGATCCTGTACGGCACCGGCGTAAAAATGCCGCAGGGCATTGTAACGCGTCTGGCACAGCAGTCCGCGCCGAGCGATTATCCGGCGGTAGCGCGTCCGTGGGAGGACCTGCACACGACCAACCTCATCACCATCACCGGCAAGACCGGCATTGCACTGTTTCAGGAGCTGGCGCGCGCGACCAAGGTCATCAAGGGCAAGTACAGCAACGGTGCGAAGCTCTGGGTGATGAACGAAAGCACCTACACCGACCTGATCGTCGAGGCAATGAACATCAATGCAGCCGGTGCGATCGTATCCGCACAGGGCGCGACCATGCCGGTAGTCGGCGGCGACATCGTGGTGCTGAGCGATGATATTATCGCGGACGGTAATATCGTGGTCGGTTACGGCGACCTGTATCTGCTGGCGGAACGCGCCGGCGCGACCTTTGCCCGCTCGGACGAATACCGTTTTGCAGACGATCAGGCTGCGTTCAAGGGCACCGCACGTTATGACGGCAAGCCGATCATTGCGGAAGGCTTTGCGGCGATCGGCATTGGTGCAGCACCTGTGACTTCGGCAGTATTTCCGGGCGATACCGCAAACGACGCAACGCTCGCGGCGCTGACGGTCGGTTCTCTGGTGCTTTCTCCGGCGTTTGATGCGGATAAGCTGACCTATACCGCAACTGCGACCGGCACGTCCGACACCGTGACCGCTTCGCCTAAGCAGGCACGCGCCCGCGTGACCATCACCCACGGCAGCAAGACCTATCCGAACGGCGCGGCCATCAAGTGGAACAGCGGCGCAAACAAGGTTGAGATCGCGGTAGAAATGGGCGTAAGCCGCCGCGTTTACACGGTCACTGTCACCAAGTCGTGACAACGGAGGGCTGAGTGATGACAGACGATGAACTGCTGACACTGCTCAGAATCGATCTGGGGATCATGGGAACTGCCTATGATCCTCAGCTTTCCCACCTGCTGAAAACCGCGAAAGAGCTGATAACGCGTGAAGGTATAACGCTGTCGGACAGCGCGGAAGACGTGCAGCTTATGATCATGTATGCCGCATATCTGTACCGCAAGCGCGCTACACAGGAGGGTATGCCGCGTATGCTGCGCTGGGCGCTCAACAATCGGCTGTTCGGAGGTGGTCCGCATGCTGCTCGGTGACGGTATTGTAACGATCTATCGGCAGGAGGACACGGCGCAGCCCGGTGAAATGCCGGAATACGCATGGACACAGGTCTGGCAGTCCTTTTTCGGTGAGAAAACCGTGGGCGTGAACCGATATTACACGGCAATGGCACACGATGACCGCACGGATATGCTGATCGAGGTGCAGCGTACACGGGAGCTTTCTCCGGCGACCGACCGTGCAGAGATCGGCGGCGCATACTACCGTATCACGCAGGTGCAGCAGGTCACGGACGATGACGGTCTGCCGATGACCGATCTGGCGCTGGAAAGGGTGAACGGTCTTGAATGAACATATAAAGCAGGCGCTGCTCAGCGTCAGCGACAAGGTATATCTGTATACGGCAAAGGGAAATACCCAGCCGCCGTATCTGATCTACGGCACGGACGGCGACAACAGCCTGTTCGCGGGCGGACACCGCACCGAATTGTGCGACAGCGGCTATGTTGATCTGTTTACCCGAAGCGCAAGGGATCCGCTGATCACGGCGGTACCGGCGGCGCTGGACGAGATCGAGGCGGCGTTCTACCTGAACAGTGTGCAGTATGAGGACGAAACCGGACTGCTGCATTATGAATGGAGGTGGCAGTGCGTTGGCTAATGTATCGCGTGTGACCGACCTGACGCGCAAAATGCGCAGCGGCACGGCAAGCGACGCGGAGCGCACCGAATGGTTGGAAGGTCGCATGAAAGGCGCGTGGAACGCCTCTGACCTCAACCGCATTGAAAACTGGACGATCTATCTGACCGACTTTCTGGCGCAGCAGGGTTACACCGCGAACACCTTTCTGCGGCGTACGGCATGGACGAAGGCAGATTTCCCAACCAGAAGCGACATTGACCGAATCCGCCGCAACGTAGAGGCACTGCAAAATTGTTTCTTCGCTCTGCCGGACTGGCGCGAAATTGTGTACAACGGAACGATGAATTTTGACCAGGCAAATGTATTGGAGTGGGATCTTGGACGTATCGAAATCTGGCTGCAGGAACTTGTGAAAGCAGCGAATATCCGACAGGCCAATACTTTGTTTATGCAGGCAGGAGGTGTATTTAATGCGTGATAGATTACCAGAACTGGGTAAGGCAAATCGTATCAGAATTACGATGGACGATGGACAGGCCATCGAGGGTGTGCTCTCTTATGCAGATAATGCCCGTCAGGAGGGCAGTGTTTATAGCAAGGGAAATGTACTGCCGGATGCAGTGTGCGTTGCGCTTGGTCTGAATACTGACACAGCAGAACCGAAAGATGCTTTTGAAATGCTTGCAGCACTCGCTGTAAGCGGCGGCGGCTCCGGTGACGTTGGAGAACTGGAGGATACCGCCCTTGAGGTTGGCACGATCACGAACGCGGGGGCAGGCTGGAACACGTTCAAGTTTAGGGAGGCGTTCGACGCTGCACCGCAGGTCGTCTGCCAGGCCGAGGACTTTGACGGCATCGTGCAGGTGAAAAGCATCACGGCGGACGGGTTTCTGTACTGTCTGCGGACGCTTTCCACCGGCAGTTACTACACCGGCGGCTCGTCCGGATCGACGCCGTCGCATAGCGCGAACACGCTCGTCAACGGAAGTACAACCACAGCCACAGCGGTGAAAATCCGCTACATGGCTATTGAATACGGAGGTGAACGGTAATGTTAGGCGTGAATCAGCTTGACTTTATCAACTATTGCAATGCCCTGAAAGGTAACTACCGCAAGGGCGTACACAAGATGGAAACGCTGCTCGAAAATCCGACTCACGCGAAAGAGTTTGCGAAGAATCTCGGCGGCGTGTCCGTCGTGCTGGGGACGCCGGTAGGCAAGGAAGACCGCAACAGTGAAACGCTGCGCTCCATGCTGCTGGCCAGCGACGTGGCGAACGATGCCGTCTACACATGGATGGGTCAGTATTACGAGTTCGACAGCTGGGATGAGCTGCTCGGCGACGAGGATCGCTGCAAGGCGATGATGGCGAACGAACTGCTGTGGCGTGCGCTGTCTGCCAGCGGCGTGGCGATGGGCAAGATCGTGGCTACGCTCGCGGGCCTGTCCTGCAGCGCGTATGACGATATGAGCGCGGTCGCTGCATCTTCGACCGCTATGACGGCCGTGGCTGCATCTTCGACCGCTATGGCGGCTATTGCATCGTCCCAGACCGCTATGACGGCAGTAGCGTCGTCCCAGACCGCTATGCAAGCCTTATACAATGCTGCGGATACTACTGAGCCTATCCTTAAGGCAAGCTCCGTTGCGATTGACGCTTTTACTGCGAAATCAACGACATTTTCCAGAAGGGGAACATGGGGAACGGGCCTGAATAAACCGGCGTTCATGCTTACAATGAAGTGCGATTACGGTTCAATTTCAAGCAATAGAAACTTCGCTCAGTGTGGGGCTTATAAATTGGGAACTACCCGCCGCCAGAGCGATAGCATCACCCCAAATAAGGAGATGCCAATGTACGGTTGGGTCTCACTTGTTGAGGCTTATTTTGTTGACTCAAACTACACAACAACAGTTAGGTACATCACTTGGTGAAAGCAATCCTTGTACGCATTAACATTCTAATGCGCACGAACAAGCCGCTACAGCTCAGTTTGAGCCGGTATTTTATGCACGTTTTAAGCATTCAGTCGTACCACTTGCCGAAAACAGTGGGTAAAAACACCTGCAAACGGTCAAGTGGTACGCCTTAGAATGTTAATACGCACAAAAATCAAACTGGAATACCGGTCATTGTAGCCGTTTGAGAAGTGCTCGACGAGCCATAAGCAACTTGTAAATTGTTTGCAGTTTTGCACAGCGTAACAGCCGTAGTATTGAACGTGATATTGCCGGTATTAGGCACGGTAAAGCCTTTTGCTGTCCACATGTTACTACCTGTACCGATCAAACTAAGTACCAACAAATTCCCCGATTTTACGGTAACATAGCTGTTTGTACCAGCACTGGAAACGGTGTAAGTCTTCTTCAACGACGAAGAATTGAGTGCTTTTAGTGCTTCAGTCGATGCAGCAATAGCCGCCATAGCGGTCTAATGCGTACAAAAACACCCTGATTTTCGGGCTTCGTGTATAATGGAAGATACACCAAATCCGAAAGGGGAAACACGTTATGAACGCAAAAACAGAACTCGCAAAGCGGCTTTCCGAAACTTTTTCCGGAGGTATGCCTGTGACCGCCGAAGCGCTCGCCGCGATCTTAAAGGACTATTCTATCACGAAAGAATCGGACGAACAGCGCAGCGATTTGAACCGGAGAATCAAGTATTATCTCGGTGCAAAGCGCATTGACGGCTTGTCCGACAAGACCCTGGGGAACTACCGCTGCAACCTCGAAATGTTTGCCGCCAGGGTGAACAAGAGCGCTGCCAAGGTAACGACCGACGACATTCGCGGCTACATTTCGTACCTCGATGAAACGCGTCACCTGAAAGACACGTCGCTGCAAACGCACATCAACACACTGCGTGCGTTCTTTGGATGGCTTCACACCGAGGAACGCATTAAGAAGAACCCGATGAGCAAGATCAAGTCGCTCAAGCTGGACAAGAAGGGTGCTCGTCAGGCCCTCACGGTTGAGGAACTGGAACGTCTGCGCGATGCCTGCAAGACGTACCGGGAGAAAGCGCTGATCGAGTTCCTTGTGTCTACCGGCTGCCGTCTTAGTGAAGTCGCGCAGCTGCGTGCGGCAGATCTCAATCTCGCAGACCGGTCGGTGCAGGTCACCGGCAAGGGTGACAAGGACCGTGTGGTGTACTTCTCAGTTCGTGCGCGGCTGATGGTGCAGGAGTACATCGTGCAGCGCAAAGGCGGCGACGGCCTGTTTGTGTCCAGCAAATCGCCCTACGAGCCGCTCAAGCCGCGTGCCATTCAGCGTATTGTCCGCAGCCTGAGTGAGCGCGCCGGACTGGAGGGCAGGGTACACCCGCATCTGCTCCGGCACACGTTTGCAACCCATGCGTTAAATGGCGGTATGGACGTAACCGTTATTCAGCGCCTGCTCGGTCACGAGGACATTGCAACGACGCAGATCTACGCCGAGCTGAATGAGGAGGGCGTAAGTTCTATTTATGCGCAAGGAATGTCTAATAAACAAGTAAGCGAACTGGAACAGGATGAAAGTATTAAGTGGGAATCTGATGTTGATGAGTTGCTTCAGCAATTAAACACAGTATGTAGTATATTGTTGGCTGACACATTTTTTAAATTCTATCAAAGCTGGAAGCGACCAATCACCAAATTAATGGGTAATGCGATTGTATTAGAGTTCTTAACTATTATGTGGCTGGATTGGAAGGACCGAGGATGCCCAAGCACAGTATCTGGAGAAACTAAAGCATTGCAAAAAGATGCCAGGATTTTGTTTGATAAGCTTGTGTTTGAGTATGCTACAAAAACGTGGCGTGGTTCTGGAGACTCCAAAATGTCAAGCGACATAAAAAATTGGAAACAGAGAGTGACTCCGGTTGATTCAGAGGATTGGAAGAACTTTATTACAGGTGCTTGCATGGGTAATTATAATGGTCAGGACACCACGGTTAAAATACTTAAGCCAGTATTGTAATTATTATTATGTGATTACCAGCTGTTCACCTATAAATCAGGTGAATGTGTCTTTTGATGTAGACCATATTATTCCCAAGGAACGCTTTGTTGGGAATAATATGATTGCCCAAACATATAGGGATAGTCTTATTAATTTGGCTTTTTTGCCAACAAAAGACAATATTTCCGAAAAAGCAAAGGCATTAAATGAAATCACGGATAGCTGGCTAAAACTACAGATTAGCACATATACCGGAATAAAAGAAGCGGAATTTGAACAATATTCTGATATTGCCAATATTTCGCTCCTATACAATGCACGTAGCAAACTGTTTACTACAGCGTTTACAGCTAACCGAACAACAGCTCTTTCAAAATAGTGTTTGGTAAATTTCAAGAACTAATGCTGAAAATGGATCTTGATTACAAGTTAGCGTTTCAACGGCGGCACGCAAACATATAACACCCTCGACCGTAGTTACAGTTAAGATGTCATTTCTTGAGGAAATATAATATATTTGGTTGAAAAAAACAAATGCTATTTTCTTGTTATTCATAAAAATAGTATATGTGAGATTTAATAAAAAATTCGTTGAAATGAATAAACATGAGCCGAGCGACAATCACCGCTCGGCTCCCTGAAAAATTTAACTGTAGTTGTCCAACTCTAAGCTATGGGGGCTGACTATATCTTTAAGATAATTGATTAATGTGCCACCCAAAACCATCTGTACGTAGGACAATGGATCGTTATAGAGCAGCCAGTTCAGCTCTGCACGGGCGTTGGGAGCGTAGACAAATTCATCCTCAACAGCGATACAGTCAATGCTTATGACTTCTCCATCAGCATATCGTAGGTCGACACAAGCAGTGTCCATGTTGAATTTACAGGAAATCAATTTATCCATTTTGCTCGCTCCTTTTCTGTATTAAAAAATTGAGGTGAATCCAAGAACAGCAACCAAGTTTCTTTCCTTACTGTTGTCCTGCGTTGCCCTGGGCAGCGATACGCAAGGCACACATAAGGAGCAAAACTTGTTTTTCGTGCGCTATGCACGGGGGTGAAAATTAGAATCTGATGTGTAGAAAAACCGCAGTATTAAGCCAAAAATCAGGTGGAAAGCGAAGAAATCACCGGATGTTTGGCAAGGTCAGCACAGGGCTCTTGAAGTTCAGCAAGCGCTAATCATATATTCGTGATTTCAAAGTGCAGAAAACGCAAGTTTTCTGCACTTTTTCTTTATTTTCGGACAAAACAATATATATGCAGAATTGCAATGCAAAACATGAGAAACATGTGCTTTTCTCATCAATAAAACCGTGCTGCAATAGAAGCAGACAAAAAAACGAAACGGAGAATGCACATGGCAAAAACAGAACGCTCATTCGATATGCTGCACGGAGCGCTGAACGGCAAACTCCCGGCGAGATTGTCGGCCGGCTGATCAGCCTGTCGCTTGGTCTGTTCATGGTGCTCGGTACCTGCACGCTGCTGTAACCGATCAAAACCTGTATCCCGTCAAAAACCAGCTGTTTCACCGGTCGTTTTTTGTACGCCGCGACTAACCATCCTACTGGACGAATGCACAAAAATATGCTACAATTCAATATAGATATTTACACGGAGGTGTCGTGCGATGCACAGTACCAGAAAGGTCAAGGATGATCTCATTTATGTTGGCGGCAGCGACCGCCGCCTGAGCCGCTTTGAAAATTTGTTCCCGATCCCCAAGGGGGTATCCTATAACAGCTATGTGCTGCTGGATGAGAAAACCGTGCTGTTTGACACGGCGGACGAGTCCATCAGCCGTCAGTATATCGAAAACGTCGTTCATGCGCTGAACGGCCGTCCGCTGGACTACATGGTTGTTCAGCATATGGAGCCGGATCACTGTGCGATGATCGACGACATGCTGCGCCGCTATCCGGAGGCGAAGATGGTATGCAGTGCCAAGGCGGTCGGCATGTTTGCCCAGTTCTACGGAACGGACGTTGCCGCGCGTGCGCTGGTCGTCAAGGAAGGCGACAAGCTGTCCACGGGCGAGCATACCCTGCATTTTGTCATGGCGCCGATGGTGCACTGGCCGGAGGTCATGGTCACCTACGATGAGAAGGACAAGATCCTGTTCTCTGCTGATGCGTTCGGCACGTTCGGCGCACTGGCCGGCAACATTTTTGATGACGAGATCACGTTCGACACCACCTGGATGAACGATGCCCGCCGTTACTACACCAACATTGTCGGCAAGTACGGCGTACAGGTGCAGGCGCTGCTCAAGAAGGCGGCATCGCTCGATATTGAGATGATCTGCCCGCTGCATGGCCCGATCTGGCGCAAGGATCTCAGTCTGCTGCTGGAGAAGTACCAGAAGTGGAGCACCTACGAGCCGGAGGACAAGACGGTCATGATCGCCTACGCGACCATGTACGGCAACACCGAGAACGCCGCAAACGTGCTCGCAGGTATGCTGGCTGACAAGGGCGTGAAGAATATCGCAATGTACGACGTGTCCGAGACCGATGTTTCCGAGCTGGTAGCCGAGAGCTTCCGCTGCAGCCATCTGGTACTCGCCGCGCCGACCTACAACAGCGGCATTCAGCCGAAGATGGAGGCATATCTGTCCGATATCAAGGCGCTTAACCTGCAGAACCGCACGGTTGCCGTCATTGACAACGGCACCTGGGCCGCTACTGCGGGCAAGCAGATGATCGGCACGCTCGAGGGCATGAAGAACATGACCATCCTCGAGAACACGATCTCCATCAAGTCTGCACTGGCAGAGAACCAGCTCGGCGCACTCGAAGCGCTGGCTGACGAGCTGGCAAAGCAGGTAAACGGTTAATAATCAAATACCGGCGGCTGTCGCAATGCGGCAGCCGTTTTGCTGTATATGCAGGGGAGAGCGGCGAGGGAAAATGCCCTCCCTTCCTTTATGAAATGTATACGAAATTGATGATGTTATAAAGAAAACCCGGCTTTGTCCAGGCAAACAGCAGGGAAAAGTGAAAGAGCGTCAGCGGTGCAGAACGAATGCGTCTCCCGGTTTACTGTTTTTTTACGAAAAGACAGGGCAAAGTGGCATGAAAAAAACGCATGAAAGCACAAAAATTTTGTGCGAACAGTGAAAAATTAAAAATTTTGCGAAATCCGGTTAAAAATGTGTTGCATAATGCGTTAATAGTGCTATTATAGTACAAGGGTTGAAACAACCGCCACAATATCTAAAGTATAGAGAAATACATCAGGAGAAGAAACGAGGAATTTTTATGCTTCGGTTTTTGGAGAGCATGCAGTGGGTGCTGTTCATTTTCTTTACTGCGGCGTATGCGTACCAGATCTTTTACCTTCTGGTTGGCTTGTGGGGCAAGCAGCGCGGCGGCGTAGAAAATGCAGAGCTGCACCGTTACGCGGCGATCATTTCGGCACGCAATGAGTCCGCCGTTATCGGCAGACTGATCCGCACCTTGAAGGAGCAGGATTATCCGTCAGAGCTGCTCGATGTCATTGTTGTTGCAGATAACTGCACGGACAATACCGCTGAGGTAGCGCGCAGCGCCGGTGCGATCGTGTACGAGCGATTTAATAAGGTGCAGGTCGGCAAGGGCTACGCGTTGGATTATCTGTTCAAGCATATTTTTGAGGAGCAGGGTGAGGATGCGTACGACGCGTTTTTCGTATTCGATGCGGACAACATCGTAGATCCGCAGTTCGTCCGTGAGATGAACAAGATGTACGATACCGGCGAGTATTCCGCACTGACCAGCTACCGCAATTCGCAGAACTTCTGTGCGAACTGGATCTCCGCAGGCTATGCACTGTGGTTCCTGCGTGAGTCGCGCTTCCTGAACCGCCCGAGAACCCGTCTGGGCGTCAACTGTGCGGTTTCCGGCACCGGTTTTCTGATTTCGGCTGATGTGCTCCGCGAGGAAGGCGGATGGAATTATCATCTGCTGACCGAGGATATCGAGTTCTCCATCGCCAGTGCGGTCCGCGGCCGTAAGATCGGCTACTGCGGCAATGCCATCATCTACGATGAGCAGCCGGAGCATTTCCGTCAGTCGTGGGATCAGCGCCTGCGCTGGAGCAAGGGCTTCTATCAGGTGGACGCAAAGTATACCGGCGCACTGCTGCGCGGCTGTACGCGCGGCGGCAAGGCGGGCATGTCCTGCTATGATATGCTGATGACGGTTGCACCGTGCAACCTTGTTACCATCGGCTCGCTGCTGCTGGCCGTATTCCTGTGCGTGACCAGCTTCGCACAGCCGGCATACATTACATACCGCGTTATGCGCATGCTCGGCCGTATTCTGATGCTGACCGTGCGCGGCATTACGTTCAGCCTGTTTGCCTTCGGCGCGGTGACGATGATCGCCGAGTGGAAGCGCATCGCAGGTCCGGCGTGGAAAAAGGTGCTGTATACCTTTACCTTCCCGCTCTTCATGCTCACCTATGTTCCGATTTCGATTGCCGCTCTGGTCGGCAAGGTCGAGTGGAAGCCGATCCAGCATGGCATCGCCAAGGTGCAGGAGGAGCGCGAGAGCGCGTAATTGAATCAAAACAGCCGCAGGTGTCTGCGGCTGTTTTCTTTTGCTTTTTCGGGGATTTATCATGTGAACCATAATATCATGTTATATTGTAGGGCGGCATGACCTCGTGCTGCTGTTTTTTACCATTTGCAGATGTGTAATCGCAGGGGAGCACAGTGTGCTCCCGCAGTGCGAATGAAACCTGTGCATAGAAGAAATGACCGCATCCCTTTAACGATACCGTGGGCGCACAATGTGCGCCCCTACGGTTACAATGGTACAAATAATTTACAGACGGCGGGGGAGGGTACCCCGTCCTACGGATATTATATAAAATGGTGTCCGTGGTAGTTTGCGATATGGTTTTCGTCAGAAGCGGTGCGCCGAGGTTGTACCCCGGGGCACCTTCTCTTGCCTTGCGGGCAATTCACCTTGCCGCATCCTACGGTAACATGCGTTATCAGATGGAACCCGCAGGTGCCGTCTGTAGCCACCAGACCAACGAATTGCGC
>OGSS01001592.1_pt1 | contig 13628 bp, 17 predicted proteins | sample 1553591 | NCBI WGS metagenome assembly OGSS01 (sample SAMEA2580061, study PRJEB22360) | human gut metagenome | biome: human gut; feature: human-associated habitat; material: faeces | place: Denmark | collected 2008/2010
TGGAGCTTGCCCATGTGGACAGCGAGATTGAAAAGCTGGTGGACAGTCTGACGGGCGCAAACAATGTGCTGCTCTCCTATGTGAATGTGAAGATAGCGGAACTGGACGGACGCAAGCAGGAACTTCTGGCGAGGATAGCGGAACTAACGGTGGAAGCCATTAGCCCGGAACAAGTCAGCCAGATTTCCGGCTACCTCGACACTTGGGAGAATGTATCCTTTGACGACAAGCGGCGGGTGGTGGATTTAATGATTACCACCATAGCCGCTACAAGCGACAGCTTGAACATCACATGGAAAATCTGACGGGTGGAACCCCTCCCGTCAGATACCTACCCTGTGTAGTCCCTTGTAAACTGTATTTTGCTCATTTTCAAAACAATAGAAAAACCATAAATGCCCTCTTCAACTGATTCAATATTTGAAAGATTAATATAATCAGAAGAGGCGCCGCGGCGATCTTTTATATATCCGTATAGTGCATACCTAAATACATTCAGTAAAGTGGTCTTTCCTTGACCATTATCTCCCCAAATTATAGTCACACCATCTTTATCACCAAAGTTAAGTTCTTGTACCCCTTTAAACGGACCAAAATTGTTAATCGTAAGTTGCTCAAACCTTAACATTTATTCGCCCCCTGACTTTGTTCTTCAATATATTTTCTAATGACTTGATGTGTAGCTGCACGACCAGTATGTCTACTATCCTTTTCCTGATTTTCAAATTGAATATTTATAATATTTTCAACTATTTCTTTTGAAACATTAGGATATTTCTCACTTCGAATTTGTTCCAATGTTAACAATATTTTTTTTAAGTTATCATTCGTGTTCATCATTTTCCGTACCTCCATACACATAATCCATATAGTTTATTCCATAATCAATAGATATTAGTTTAAGATCTGTAATGCAACTCGGATTCTCAGCCCAAGTACCAAATTGAATTGCACGAGATAGCTCTCCTGTTACAATATTGTTGCTTTTATCAAATGCTTCTATTTTTCCATTCGGAAGAGTTATCGCATCATATAAATGAGCAAATGTTTTTCCAGGACTCAGCCTCAAAACTCGTCCTCTTCTTTGAATAAACTCTCTGGGATTCTTTGAAGATGCTAGTATAAGTGCATGGGTGGTCGATGGGATATCAACACCTTCATCTAAGCACTTAATAGAAATTAACACTCCACCATGACGCGAAAAGTATTTCAAAGTTTCATCTCGATCCCCTTCCATGTCCGAAAAATACTCAAATGCATCAAAGCCTTCTGCTTCCGCAATTTTCCATATAGTTTTGAGTTGATTTTGATTGTCGCAATAAATTATCCATCTCTGTCCGACTTTAAAATGTTGCTTTAAGATATTTATTGCTAATGCTACTTTATTCTCCGCATTCTTTAATATCCTGGCACGCTTTATCAATAATTGACTAATACGTGGATTGCTTAACATTATATCAGTTATTGCTCTATCATTAGTAGCCTGCATAGCAAATAGTTTTGATATTTCTGTTGAAACCAAATTCCATTCATCTTGCTCTGAGGGGCTCAAATAAACTTGTTGTGGATGATAGAAATATCTAGTTAACACATGTCCTTTAATCGCATCTTCAAGAGAATATTCTGGTTGTATAATCCCGCCAAAGTATTCAAATATTGCATTCGTTCCTTCTGGATCACCAAATCTTTCAGGTGTCGCTGACAAGCCTAATCTAGGTCCCGAAACTATGTTAAAAACATTACGTCTCTGCCTGCTACCAAGTCTATGCACCTCATCAGCAATAACAAAAAGATGTTCACCACCATGTACATTAGATATGAAATCAACGCTTGCTGCTGTGCTCATCATTGCAATAACAATCTTATATACACTATTATTTTTATTCGTCCATTTGTCCAGTTCGTTCAAATTCCGCCATGAATTATTACCATCACCACATAATAAAAAGAAAATATCCAAATCAGGAATACTTGTCTTTATTTCTTTCCTCCAGTGATATAACAATTCCTTAGATGGAACAAAGACAATTATCGTTTCACCTCTTACAAGCGAATCTTTTATAGCACATATAGCTGTGAATGTTTTTCCGCTACCTGTTGCGTGCTTAAGAATTCCTCTTCTACCTGCTGCAATCCAGTTATCAAGAGCTGCAACTTGATGTTTTCGAGGTGTTCGTCCTTTCAAACTAGGTTTCCATTTTTCTTCATTTGAAATTTGTGTTTGAATTTCATCAAGCAATAATTCTAAGTCAGATTGACTGGCTTGTTGAAAAATAGCCTCTTTAATTGCATTCGGAATATCATATACTTTTACATTTTCTCCAGCATCACCATCCCATATACGACTGAATAAATCAATAGCATCTGATACTCTTATTGCTTCCTTTCCACCATCCCAACTTTGAAAAACATCTGTAGATTCTATATTGCCATCATTTGACAAGCCCTTATAAGTCTCATTAAAAGAACCTCTAAAACCCACTGCATTACCATCAGCGTCATAAAAAATACCCGTTTTATCATGAAACATGCTTTTAATTGAAGGATGGGTTACATTTTTAACAATGCAGATTTTTAATTTAATTATACCATTCGCGATCATACATGCCAATAATCTAGCCGGTAGCTTTAAATTTTCGTCTTCAAGCATATCTTGTAATTCTTTTTTTAGATTTTCCTCTAATATTTCATCTTGCTTGGCTTGTTCTCCCTCTTCCATTGCCTTTCTATCATCATCGGATAATACAGGTGAACATATAATTCTCATTTCCCCTTTATTATTAACAAACTCTTTAAGGGCCTTCCATGCTATAATATAAACTGTACTACCATAGAATCCAGAAATTCTATCATACTTAACTGAACTTCGCATACAAGGCAAATAAAACTCTTCAGCAATATCATCATCAATACGATTATACGAACTCTTAAAATCATAATTTGAAAGTGTCATATCATCCCTCTAACAACAATTTAATATCAAGATTAATGCGTTCCTGAATAGCAAAAATCAACTTATCTGGACGAGATACTACAATCCATTCTGCATTTCCTCGCTTTTTCATTGAAAACATAGGTTCTGTATATGTGCGGAGTAAGGCTTTAAGGCTAACTTGTACATTTGAGCTATATCCAAACTCCATATGCTTCCGCAAATCCCATATCACAAAAACCCCATCATCAATATCTCCTGTAATTGTAGCAAACCCAACAAGTAGCGTTTTCTTTCCTGATTCAAGTTCAAATTTACCACGTGTACGACGTTTTTGTCCTGGTAAAATAAGCTGACTTTTGTATTCTCCAGCCTGCTTAGCACCTGGAGGGTTAGTGCAATTGTATAAATAGACTTTAAGGGTAATATTATAAGGAGACTTTAATGTCACAACAAGAGGCTTATCTTCAATATTACTATGATACTTTACATATTGCCCCAGCGAGTCAATAAACTTTTTATGTAATACTGTCGGACTTAGTTTTTGACTCATATAATACCTCCATCATTTATATATTACAATACAAGGCTTTGCCCATTCATAAGACTCTCATATCTTTCTTTTGCTTGAGCTTCTGTATCAGAAAAGCGTAATACACTTGTAGCCATATATTCCTGATTTAATTCTATTGTAATCCATTTTCTTTTACGTTGCTCTGCAGCCAATCCTGTAGTATTAGATCCAGAAAAGATATCCACAACTAAGTCCCCTTCATCTGTCAAAAAATCAATATAAAATCCAGGTAAAGCTATTGGAAATCGAGCTGGATGACCTTTTATGCCCAATTTTTTACAAAAGCTCAAATAATGTCCATTGCTTTCGGTATTCGATATTTGTAATAAATTTGATGGTATTGCCCCACCATTATCTATATTAAACTTATCACTCATTCTATGACCTGAAGGTCGATCAGTATTCGGAATATAATAAGTCCCCTCACTACTCAATAACTTTTTCATAGCTTTCGAATAAGGGTTTAATACTTTTTTTACATCCGCTTTTGGATAATCTGTTTTAGAAAACCACCAATTTGTATTTACGCTATCCTTTGCACGTATTTTTCTTTTGTTGACCCACTCAATAGGTGAAGGGAGTTTTGATGGGTTGTACCAAAAAAATTCTTCAGCCAGATTAAACTGTAAATCATCACACATTTTTATCAAAAGCCTATACTGATATAAAGATCTTACAGGTCTACCTTTACAATAGGATCCACCTAAATCAATAACCATACTTCCTGCATCTTTCAACTTGTGCTTAGCAACTGAAGCAAATTGCAAAAACCAATCTACATACTCATTTTGAGCCTGATTTCCATACTCTTTTTGCCTTTGAAGAGCAAATGGTGGAGAAGTAATCAATAAGTCTATACTATTATCTTCAAACTTATCTAAAATCTCCAAGCTATCACCACAAAGACACTTACCATATTCAGTTGCATATGATAAATATCCATCAAACGAATCTTTTACTACTTTTTTATCGTTTTGTTCTTTAATCATTGTTAATTCTACCTCACCATTTTATATCCGGCGCTCATCTTTAGCAATTGCCATTACCTCATTTGCTATCATTAGACTCCGAACTTTCTTTTACTACTTCCATAATATCAGATATATCACATTCAAGTGCTTCACAGATTTTCAATAACACATCCGTGGTAATATTTTCACCTTTTCCTAATTTAGCAATGGAGGCGGAACTAATTCCAGTTATCTTCTTTAGTCCTTGTTTATTCATATTTTTATCAATTAACAGCTTCCATAGTTTATTATAGGCAAAATTCATTCACAAACCTCCTGTCTAAACCTACAATGAGAAATATACTAAAATATTGTTATATTATCGTAACTTCAATTATCAAATCAAACAAACTAGTTGACACGAAAAATGATAATCAACACGTTTTAGACATATTTATTTATAATAACAGAATAATTTACATTAGTCAATTTTCTGTATGGGATTGCAAATATAATCATCACATTACTGAAGGTATGTTGATTACACAAGCACATTCAACTTTTATCTAAGTCCTATTTACAGATAATTCATCAATCAAATAAACGGAGCCTGAACAGCTTCATGCTCTGGCCCCTACTCAACTATTGTTTCAAATTGATTTTAGTAGTATCATTTTAATCGATACACAATCTCCTTTATATTTTGGATATCTTCCATTTGATTTATTGCAAAACACTTTTTGCCAGCGTCCTTCAAAGACGCGCCAATATGGTATGCACTACCACCATCTACAATCAGAAACCTGTCATGGAATGAACCTGTATATTTCACCTCTAGTTTGGAATACTGTCTGTTAAAATTCTTTACATCCGCTGACGTCAGCTTCGTCTGCCTCATTGTATAAATACATACATTGACATTTCTTTTCTTCTTCGCTAAAATATTTAGAGTATCCACATCCACATAATTATCAATCAAAATGATGGACTTCTCTGCACTGCCAACCAATTTCACCAGCAGACTAAAAGCATCATAAATCTGCCCTTCAAAGAAAATCTTCTGCTTCACCTCTTCATGCTCCGCTATGTAATCAAAAACCTGTTCAAATCGTTCATCGGTCTTCTTCTGATACTCTGACTGTTTTAACGCCACATCGCTGATCCGTTCAAACAGCACCGCATTATTCACCAGAAACTTTCTCATTTCCACAAACGCTGTCATAATGTAAATGCTGACCTGTATTGCAATATCACTATGCAGCACCGCCGAAAGCATCGCTATTCCCTGTTCGGTGAAAACATATGGCAGATATCGTCTTCCCCCCCCCCCTTGCCATTTGAGGTAACAATCTGTGATTTCAAAACTTTATACTCTTCGTCCGTAAGCTGAAACCGGAATGAATCCGGAAAACGCATGATATTTCTTTTAACTGCCTGATTGAACACCTTTGTTTCTACCTGATAAAGTGCTGCCAAATCACTATCCATCATTACCTGGTGCCCACGCACAACGTAAATCAGGCTCTTTATCACCTTATCTGATACAATAACTGCGGGAATATCATTTCTCGGTTCTATTGTCTCATATTGCTCTTTTGTCATATGGTATCTCCTTTTAACTATGCCAATCGAAAATCAATTCCATCTTTGAAGTCACAATTTTTGACCTCAAACATTATCATCTTTATGATGCACCGGCCATTTCCCTATTCTCAAACCATGCCGTCAGTGCCTCCTCCACAATCTCGGCTACATCGTCAGGCTTTGTATCCGCAAAATATCGTTTATACACGTCCGCAGACAGTTTTATATTCCTGACAGTAGCCTTCTTCTGCTTCCTGGTGCCGGAAAACTCCAATACCTGTTTTGCCGTCACTTCTCCCTCCATATCCTTAATTGCCCTGGCTGTCTTGCCATCCAGCTTTATCCTGCCCTGCTCCGCCAGTTGAGATACCACATTTTGCTCTCCATCAGATAAGTATGATAAATCCACTGCCGCCACCAGTGAAAGTGATCCATCATCCAATCTATCCTTTAATGGCTGGCTCAACTGATTAACCCTTATATATCTGGCAATATTTCTTCCGGTCATTCCATAATCTTTTCCAACAGCATCCCGGTTTTTCAACTTGTGGACATCATGTCCACAAGTGTCTTTCATGTCTGAACCGTTCAGCACTGCAATCTCCTGCAAAATGTCATTCCGCTTGCCTTGACTAACAACCTTCTCATACCGTTCTGCCAGAACAGCAGCCTTTTCTGACGGAAGCAGTTCTCCAAATCCCCTCTGTATTACATTCGTCTCAATCACATACACATAGGCTTCTTTTTCGGATAAATCCCTTTTAACAATAGCCGGTATCTCTGTCAGGCCAGCAAGCCTACCCGCATTCTGGCGGTTATGGCCGGCAAGCATTTCGTAGCCATCAGAATTCTTCCAAACAATCAATGGACTTAAAATCCCATGTTCCTGGATGCTCTCCACCATATCATCCAGCCTTTCCCCCTCATACAGTCGAAAGGGGTGTTTGCGAAACGGATGGACACTGTCAATGGGCAGCATCTCAATTCCATTGACCGGAGCAGCAATATCCTCACCACACAACACGTCTAAAGCATCATTAAAAATCTTCCGCTTTGGAGCATTAGCTTTCATTAGCAATCAACTCCTTCGCAAATTTCCGATAGGCAATACCAGCATTCGCCTTTGGACTATACTGCTCAATTGGCATACTATAATAAATGCTCTCCCCGACCTTTACAGTATTGGGTATTCTGGTTTCAAATATATGAATTTGTTCCTGAAAATTCTCGGTCACCTGCTCGGTCAGTACCTTGCAGAGCTTTGTTCTGGATTCACACATAGTCAACAGAATTCCGGCAATTCCCAAGTTCGGGTTGATTCTCCGTCTAATCTTCATAACAGTCTTGATAAAATCCTGCATCCCCATCATTGCAAGAAGCTGCGGATTCACTGTTATAATCACTTCATCAGCCGCCGCCAAAGCATTGATGGTCAGCGTTCCCAAAGAAGGACAGGTATCAATCAGAATATAATCGTATCGCTCACGTAACGGCTCCAGAATACTGGACAGCATCTTCTCCGTTCCCATTTCCAGTCTCAATTTTGCATCCACAACTGATAAATAAATAGATGCAGGAATGAAATCCACTCCATCCTTCTCTCTTATGTATCTTTTGGGAACAGGCAGTTTCGTATCATCAATCATTGCCATCATTAGATGTCCAATGGTATGTTCCAATTCACCAGTATTCTCAATTCCAAAGCAGGTTGTCAAATTGGCCTGGCTGTCAAAATCCACCGCCAGCACTTTCTTCCCCATCTTTTGCAGAGAATATGCCAGATTTAACGTGGTCGTGGTCTTGCCCACGCCACCTTTCTGTGAACCAATCATATATATCTTACCCATAAATCAATACACTCCTTTCCCCTCTGCCACTTTACATGCCAGTTGCTGTTGCTCAAATGTATCAATAAAATTTGCTGTCTCCATTGGCGTGATAATCAGTCTCCCCTCTTCGCACTGAACAGATACCGGCATATTAAACGTAAAACCCCATTCTTCCAGCCATGCGCCTTTTAACATAAGCATTGGGGTAGGCTTATATTTATATCCGGACTGCTCACAGACCTTTAGCTTTCTATTCTCTTTTCTCATATCTTCCACCATCCTTTATGAAATTTACAGCAGAGCACGGTATTTTGTTCGGAAATAACACTGAACATGATAAACACACTATAGAAAATACATTAGATTGGATTTTATATGTATGAAGTGATACTGTAATATAGACTTGTTCAAGATTAACTACTAAAGCAGATTTGGCGTTGTAAGATCCCTGGCTTTTAGTGAGCAGAACTTATTTATAGCCGTGGTACAAAAACACAGGTTTAACTCTCCCACAGCGCCCGGTTCACATTAAACCCGGCCGAAACTTGTCAACCAATATTACAACGCCCTGTTGCAACCCGTCAGCATTTATAAGGACTTCGGACCTTCACACCTCCCAGTGTGGTTGCTTTAATTTAAGAAATATATTTCATCAATCACAAATGGTTGTAGAATTTTAAAAATAATTTTTCAGCACTTGATTATATCCTTTTCGCATTTACTAATTTTATATTAGCATATGTTAATATTTTTGTCAACGCCAATATTAGCGTTTGCTAAAATTACTTTCGTCTATACTAATTATATGTTAAAATATGCTTATGCAAATAAAGGTGGTGATATAATGATGCGGTATTACAAGCTTTTCGATTTGCTTTCACGCCGTGATATGAAAAAAACTGATTTATTAGAAGTGATATCTGCTCCCACGCTTGCCAAACTCTCAAAAGGGGAGAGCGTTACAACAGATGTTCTTTGTAAGATATGTGCTTTTTTAGATTGTCAACCCGGAGATATAATGGAATATATCAAATAAAACTCTATAGCAAAAGCAGGTACTCCACATCATCACGGAATACCTGCTTCTATATTTGCTTTCATCAAATCATCTTAAAATGCCTTAGAGCCTCTTCAATTGCCTTCTCTTTTTCCAATGGCACTTGTGGAACTTTAGCTTTTCCATCACCGACATTATAGTTAATTCTTTCAATCAAACCATGCTTTCTTTTAACCTGTGCAATATATAATTGTGATACTTTAAGCCCTGTTTTATCAAGCACATACTGCTTTATCTCATCATAGGTCGCTTTACTTTCTGCCGTTGTTAAATCCATCTCATCAAGTTCAATTTTAAACTCAATAGATTTGGCCGATTTTAGTTTGGACAAAAGAACAACCGTCTCGACATTTGTTGAGTGGATAATAATGATGTTCACAGGGCAGAATTGGCCCCGGGTGGAACCTCTATCTTCCCTGCCCTGTCAGAGTGTATACTTCTTTTATATTACTCTTCCCTGCAATCGAATTATATCATAATTTTAGAAATTTGAAGATGCCTTTCATTTGAAGATGCCTTTCGTATCTTGAGATAAGAAATGTATTGTTGACTTAGTTAATGCCAACAATAACCTCCTACACTAAGTTGGCCTAATAGACTGTAGCCAAAGGATTATCATTACAAAACCCTTTGGCTATGTACATAGAATTTATTATATGTTGTTATAAAGGTAAATTTAAGATTTATAATCAAAAAGTTTAAATGCCCGTTCTCCAATATTAATTATTGTTGCATCTTCTACTGGCAAATTTTCAATGGACTTTTTCAATTCTTCGTTATTCAATGTTATTCCTACAATAACTTGAGCTGATCCTTTTAAATCCAATACGCTTTGGATTAAGCTTTCCATGTCAGAAGTTACTATACTATGTTGAGCAGGTTCATCAAATATCAATAGGCCCGGATGATTTCCTTCTTTCTCAAGAGAAGTTTGAAGTAATGCAATTGTGAATGACCAAATGATCCTTATATTATCACTGGCAGAAGAATCAAACTTCATATCAAATCCATCAATTGAAGGAAGACATGTTTCAACAGGAATATCAACAGCCTCAATATCTGGGGCACTCTTATATTTATATTTACGAAGATTCTTGATGAAATTTCTTTTAAAAGCAGCAATAATTTCAGCATCTGATTCAGAGATATCTTTTTTCGGAAGTTTTTCGTACTCTTCTCTATACTTTTTCCAACGCGTAGATAGCTTACGAATTTCTTCCAATTGTAATAATATAAATGATTGCAGTTGTTTATAACCTCTGATTTTTGACTCAACCTCAACAAGTTTTTGAACAATAAACTCAGACCACTCTGTTTCTGTAGAATATATATCCGAGCGAATCGTCTGTGCAAGACGGCGAAGTGTTACTAATCGTGATTGCAAATCATTTTTTACCAGTGATAGCTGCTCTATATTTGTCTTATGGCTGTCACGTGTAAATTCAAGAACACTTTTCTGGCCTTCTAAATGTCGAATATTTTCTTCAATACTCATAATGGGAATATCTTTACCTAAATGCAAAAGAGAATCTTCAATCGGTTGATTACATGTAGGACAAATATTCCGAGAAATTTGACAACCTATTGTAGAACCCATACTTTGCAATTTTGCTGCATCTTTATTATTTCTCAAATCACGAATAACCACCTCAAGGCTTCGCTCTGCTTGAGCAACTGCACTGCGTGACACATTTATCTGATCCAAGCATTCACTTTCTTTCTGCTCGAAAGAAAGTATAGTTTCAGATATTGTTTGCAATTCTTTATTTAGGTTTTCAAAATTATCAATATTTCTTGGTTTAAGACATTTAATTGAGTCATGTTCATCTTGTAATTCAGATATAACATTTTCGAGAGACTTTTTATCAATTGTTGTAACACTAATAGCTTTAAAATCATTGCTATTCATAATTTTAGGTTGCATAGGAAGTCCACTAATAGAACAAGATTCTCGCGTAACATTTCTGTTTATATCATCAAATACCCCCTTCCATTCTCTGATAATTGCATTGCCTGTTGTTTTAAGCCTATTCTTTTCTCTCTCATTTTTAAAAGTATCTAATCCAAGCAAAAATTCTACTACACGCTTTTTGGCATCCCTAATTCCGAAATATGGCATTCCAGAAAAAATATCAGCCCAACCGTGCTTTTGCTCAATAAACAAACCAGAGAAGATTACTTGCAAATAAAGTTTTTGATCATTACCATTCGTTTGTACAAGAGGTAACTGAATATGCAAAAACGATTCTAAAAATGAGTGGAACCCTTTTTCATTAGATGCAGCGCCACCATCATGAAGGTACATATCTTCTGGCTGTGTACTTTGGCTACCAATTGAATCAAAATCACCATAATATACCGTTACAAGCCGCGAGTCTCTTGATTCTAATTTCGCAGCTCTATATATAGTTACAGTTTCATTACCATTAGAAATTTCCAAATACATTCCAGACTCTAAGACATTCCAATCTTGTTCTCCATCATGAATTATCGATTTATATACAGAGGTGAGAACTTTTTCATTTCTTCCACCAATAATTTCCTCAAAACCAAGGCAGTAAAGAATTGCTTCAATCACAGAACTTTTACCGGCAGTATTACTGAGGCTGGCAATAAACGTTAATCTGCTGGAGAATCTTTCATCAAAACCATAAACTCCTCCGTTAGACTCATTTGCTGTTTTTATTTCAATACGAAGACGATTTATCCTCAGCATATGTATCCCTCCAAATATCTGACAATTGTTTTATCTTATTGTCTGTTAATTTTTTTGCTAAAAGTGAGAGTTCCGATTTTTCTGAAACAAATATGGTTGTGTCCTGTTCGATTTCTGATACTAAGTCCCATCCTTTATCTGTTAAAATGTATTTTCCATTTTTACCTTGAAAAATCAAATTATCTGCTATTGCAAAAGTAACCGCTCTGTTAACAGCTGGATCAAAACGTATAATCGGTGGAGCTGAGAATTCATATTGTGCATAATGTAACAATCGAGTCATAGCATCTTTTGAACAAAGCGCAAAAGATATCATGTGTAATTTTATCGGTAAGCACCCTGATTTACCCCAACATGATTTTGCGAGGATAAAGCATATCTGTGATACCTTATAACTAATTCGATAATTATAAGGAACGGCATCTGGTTTTGCATTAAAGACAATGTCACGATTATCTATTAACTTTTGCCTATTCAAAATATTCACCTACATTCTAAATTCCATTGAACAATCTGCCAACCAACTCGCAACCAAATCCTGTTTTAATTCCCCAATTGAAGCTAAATCAACTGTTGTAGAAAATTGTTCCTTTAACTTATTTTCAAATATTTCTGACTTAATCTGCTCCATGAGCTGTTCATAAATCGGAACCATTGAAGAATGATTCAAAATAATACGCATATCATTTGTCTCCTTTACAATAAACAGTATATAACAGTTATCCTTGTGTTGTCAACTGTTATATACTGTTCATTCATTCTGTAACATCTAATATTAAAAAACGCAGCTACCACTCCATAATGATAACTGCATCTGTAATAATTACTTATTCTGTTCTTCTAGCAACTTCTTTAATCTTTCTATCTCAGCATCTTTTTCCTTAAAAGATGATTTAAGAGCCTCATTCTGTGCTTCAAGTTCTCCATTCTGCGCTTCAAGCTTACCTTTCTGTACCTTCAGCTCATCCATCTCGTCCTTCATCCTGTCAACCATCAGCTCCGCCGTATTCCTGTCTAATATCCTCAACGCCTCAGAAAACATACTGAGCACCTCCTTTGGTCTCTCCAAATACTCATTAATATCAAGGCGTACTGATTCATCATTCACTGGTTTTTCGTCGGCTCTGCATCTGACAGCTTCCACCAGTCCGTCATATGTATGCTTTTCTGCCTCAACTATACGTTCTTTCACAATTCCAGTTTCCATAAGCTTCTTACTGCAAGCCGGGCCAATGCTGTACACCAAAACATCCTCAAGTCTGTCAATCAGCCATTTTATACGCTCCCCGCTGCTGCCACTTGTAACAATTATCCCATCAATATCTCCGCAATTCCTGCTGTCGTATTCCATACAATCATAATCCACAGGTTCGTTCCTATATACCGGAATCTTAATTAAGTTTTCATACTCCTTCATAGCTTCCTCAAGTGAACCGCTTGTGACTTCGGCACACAGATACACAATTCTGCCTGACGCAATATTCATAAGTTCTTCTCCCAGCGCCAATCCTGTAGCTTTTGACGAAACATAATCTGCCTCAATCCCACACGCTGTCCTTATAGCATTCTGCGTATTCTTCCCAACAACAGCAACCTTAACTCCTGCAGGTACCACGTTTCCTGCATTATAAGCAAACCCAGCCACAGCATTTTTACTTGTAAACACAAGCCACTGTGCATCTTTTATCTGTGTCTCAAAATCTTTAATCTTTATGTATTCAATCCTGCCAGTCACTATTTTTCGCAGGAAAGCCCCTCCTTTGCAAGTAATTCTGCAAGGGAAGGGCTTTTATCGTACATCTGTCCGTTTTCAATATATGTATATATGTATTTACCCACAATCTACTCCAATCCAAGCATACGGGCTGCTTCGTGGCCAACCGCCTCACTGTCAGTTCCTGTAACCTCAATTCTAAGAATCCTGCTGCAATCATCATTACCAAATAACACAACCATTCGAAGGTCACCGTTATCCTTTGTCACACA
>OGSS01001596.1_pt1 | contig 13561 bp, 8 predicted proteins | sample 1553591 | NCBI WGS metagenome assembly OGSS01 (sample SAMEA2580061, study PRJEB22360) | human gut metagenome | biome: human gut; feature: human-associated habitat; material: faeces | place: Denmark | collected 2008/2010
TGATTCAACTGGATAGAAATACGGTGCAGTACATGATAGATGAAATGCAGGATACCATTGATGTTCAGAAAGAAACCATTGACACACAAAAAGATGAAATTGAAACAATGAAGCAGCAATTACAGTCAGTCATGGCACAGATTGAACAGTTAAAGAAACAGTAAAGACTCCGCAAAACTTTAACAGAGCAGAACAAAGGCATAGTTGTTGTAAAAACAGTATCATTCTTGACAATTCCCTCAAAAAATATCACAATATATGGTAAAATGCGTTAGAAATTAATACAGATTATAAGGTGAAAAGGGAGAAAAGATAAGAATGGATAGTTTTATTTACAGTATTAATGCAACAGTGCCGATTTTTTTGGTAATGATTGTCGGCTGGGTGATAAAACAGCTTGGTGTGATTGATGAACATTTTGTCAGTAAGGCGAATAAATATGTGTTTCATGTAGCGCTGCCAGTGCTGTTATTCCAACAGATTTCAAGTGCAGACATGACATCGCAGTTTGATATCCGGTTTGTGCTGTACTGTATGCTTGCAACAACAGCATTTTTCGTAATTATATGGGTGGTGACGGAACTGTTGATGAAGGACGATACGCAGAAGGGAAGCTTTGTGCAGTGTGCCTGCCGGAGCAGTGCGGCAATTCTTGGCATGGCATTTATTCAGAATATGTACTCATCAACCGGCATGGCACCGTTGATGATTGTATCAGCCGTTCCGTTATTTAATATTTATTCGGTCATTATTCTGACATTAAAAGCACACCCGGAGGTAAAAACAGGCAGTGCGGTCAAGAAAGAACCACACAGTGCGGTAATTAAGAGAGCCTTTATCAATGTCTTAAAAAATCCGATTATTATAGGAATCGTACTGGGACTGCCGTTTTCATTACTGCATGTGCAGTTCCCGGTGATTATTAATAAGACGCTGACAAGTATCGCGCAGACGGCGACACCGATAGCGCTGATTGTAATCGGTGCGGGTTTTGAGGGCAGAAAGGCAATTAAAAAGATTAAGCCGACCGTAATTGCAACCTTTATTAAGTTAATCGGTATTGCGGCAGTCTGCCTGCCGATAGCTGTTGCCATGGGATACCGCAATCAGGAGCTGGTGGCAATTCTTATTATGGTGGCATCACCGACAACCGTGAGCTGCTATATTATGTCGGAAAATATGGACAATGACGGTGTGTTAGCATCCAGTATCATTGTACTTACGACGTTATTATCCTCTATTACGCTGACCGGCTGGATTTACCTGTTACGCAGTATGGGGCTTATCTGATATAAAACAGTTGAAATGAAAACAAGGCTATGATATAATAAACGTTAGTTTATAAACAAAAGGAGGTATTGTCGTGAAGCATATTAAGACAATCAGCAACCGCGTATTGAAAGATACAATGAAGCACGGCGGATGCGGCGAATGCCAGACATCATGTCAGTCAGCCTGCAAGACTTCTTGCACAGTAGGTAATCAGAGCTGCGAGAACAAGAATAACTAATGTAATTGATAAGAGAGTGTTAAGGTTTTATCAACACTCTCTTTCTTTCGCAATAAGATTATTGTGCAGACAGCAATTAAGAAAAGAAATGGAAAATTAGAAATGGTACATCAGTATAAAAATAATGGTTATAACATCGTGCTGGATGTCAACAGTGGTTCAGTACATGTTGTAGATGATATGGTTTATGATATCATCGCACTTTATGAGAAGATGCCGCTTGATACAATTGTTGAGGAACTTGAAAACAAGTACCCGGAAAATGATATCAGAGAGGCTTATTCTGAAATAGAACAGTTAAAAGAAGCAGGACAGTTATTTACAGAAGATATTTATGAAAATTATATCGATGCATTTAAAGACAGACCGACGGTTGTAAAGGCACTCTGTCTGCATATTGCGCATGACTGTAATCTTGCCTGTCGCTACTGCTTTGCAGAAGAAGGCGAATATCACGGCCGCAGAGCGTTAATGAGCTTTGAAGTCGGTAAAAAAGCGCTTGACTTTTTAGTTGCCAATTCCGGTTCCAGAAAGAATCTGGAAGTCGATTTCTTCGGTGGAGAACCGACAATGAACTGGGAAGTTGTAAAACAGCTTGTTGAATACGGAAGAAGTATTGAAGAAGCGAACAACAAAAAGTTCCGTTTTACGCTTACAACCAATGGAATCCTGTTAAATGACGAGATTCTTGAATTTGCAAATAAAGAAATGTCCAACATCGTATTAAGTATCGATGGACGAAAAGAAATCAATGACCTGATGCGTCCGACAAGAAACGGACACGGAAGTTCTTATGATATTATCATGCCGAAGTTTAAGAAAGTTGCAGAGAGCAGAAACCAGATGAATTATTATGTAAGAGGCACCTTTACGCATAACAATCTGGATTTTTCAAAAGATGTTCTGCATCTGGCAGATGAAGGATTTGAACAGATTTCCGTAGAACCTGTTGTTGCACAGCCGACAGATTCATATGCAATCAGGGAGGAAGATATTCCTTATCTTTGTGAGCAGTATGACATGCTTGCAAAAGAACTGGTTAAGAGAAAGAAAGCCGGCAACGGTTTTAATTTCTTCCATTTTATGATTGATTTAAACGGCGGTCCATGTGTGGCAAAGAGATTATCCGGCTGTGGTTCGGGCTGTGAGTATCTTGCAGTGACCCCGTGGGGAGATTTTTATCCATGTCATCAGTTCGTTGGAAATGAAAAGTTCCTGATGGGAAATGTTGATGAAGGAATCACAAGAACAGATATCCGTGAAGAATTCAAAAACAGCAATGTTTATTCTAAGGAAAAATGTAAAAAATGCTTTGCAAAGTTTTACTGCAGCGGCGGCTGTGCGGCCAATTCATACAATTTCCACGGTAATATCAACGATGCTTATGATATAGGTTGTGAATTGCAGAGAAAAAGAATTGAATGTGCGATTATGATAAAAGCAGCACTGGCAGAGGATTAAACGGACCAAAATGAACAATGTGGAGAAGGAGTAACCGCAAAAATGAAGTATAACATGACAAAAAAAGTCTGCTACTCCATCATCATTGCAGCCATGGCAATCGGATTTACACTCATTGCTATCTTTGGTATTGATGAAAATGGTTCAGGTAGTGCAAAAGACATCAATCTGGGTCTGGACTTAGCAGGCGGCGTAAGTATTACTTACGAAATTCAGGAAGACAATCCTACATCACAGGATGTCGATGATACGATTTACAAGCTGCAAAAGCGTGTAGAGGGTAAGAGTACAGAATCACAGGTATATAAAGCCGGTGATAACCGTATTACAGTTGAAATTCCGGGTGTTACGGATGCCAACGAAATTTTACAGGAACTCGGTACACCGGGTTCATTGGAATTCCTTGATTCAGACGGCTATACAGCATGGGCAAACGGCGAAGAATACACACCGCTGCTTACCGGTTCTGATGTGAAGGGCGCCCAGGCATACACAGATACCTCATCAAACTCATCAAGTTCATTTGGTGTACAGCTTACATTTACAGATGAGGGTTCTACAAAATTTGCCGAAGCCACTAAGGCAAACTTAAATAAAATTATTTATATTGTATATGATGGTGAAGTAAAGAGTGCGCCGACTGTACAGTCAGAAATCACAGGCGGAACAGCATCCATTACCAATATGGAATCTTATGAATCAGCCGACACACTGGCAACTTTTGTAAGAATCGGTTCAATTCCGCTGACCTTACAGGAAGTAAGTTCTAACATCGTAGGTGCACAGTTAGGACATGATGCGATTACGACCAGCCTTTATGCAGCAATTCTCGGTCTGGTTTTATTATGTGTATTTATGATTGCAGTTTACCGTATTCCGGGTGTTGTCGCAACGATTGCATTATGGATTTACACAGCAGGTGTATTAATTTTAGTAAGCGTATACGATCTGACACTGACACTGCCGGGTATCGCAGGTATTATCCTCGGTATCGGTATGGCAGTTGATGCAAATGTCATTATTTATACACGAATCCGTGAAGAAATTGCAGCGGGCAGAGCCGTTGAAAGTGCCATTACAATCGGTTACAGCAAAGCGCTGTCAGCGATTGTCGACGGTAATGTGACAACACTGATTTCCGCAGCTGTTCTTTATATTTTCGGTTCAGGTCCGATTAAGGGCTTTGCAACGACACTGGCAGTCGGCATTGTAGCTTCAATGTTTACGGCACTTGTAATTACAAGAGTGATTATGAAGCTGCTTTATAACTTCGGATTTACCGATCCAAAGTGGTATGGCAAGACCGTACATAAAAAGACCTTTAACGTACTCGGTATCAGAAAATGGTGCTTTATCGGTTCAATTGTTGTCATCGTGGCAGGATTTATCGGTATGGGTGCATTTTCCGCAGCCGGTAAGAAGACTTTAAATTACAGCCTTGAATTTGTCGGCGGTACAACAACAACCTTTACATTTGATAAGGAATACACACAGGCAGAAATCGAAAATGACATGATTCCGATTATCAAAACAGCTGCAAATGTAACGGAAGTACAGCAGCAGAAGGTACAGAACAGTACAAAGGTATCCTTTAAGACAAAGGATTTAACATTAGACCAGCGTGAAGCAATGGAAAATGCAGTAACTGCAAAGTATCCGGTTCAGGATGGTACAATTGTAGAATCTGATACAATCAGTTCATCTGTCAGTGCAACGACGAAGCGTGATGCGTTTGTATCCGTCATTATTGCAACCGTTTGTATGCTGATTTACATCTGGTTCCGTTTCCGTGATATCCGCTTTGCGGCAGCCGCTGTTATTGCGCTGATTCACGATGTATTGATTGTGTTGACTTTCTATGCACTGGCAAGAGTATCTGTCGGAACAACGTTTATTGCATGTATGCTGACAATCGTCGGATATTCTATCAACGGTACAATCATTATCTTTGACAGAATCCGTGAGAAGTTAAAGAGTGCCAATGCAAAGACCGATATTACAGAACTTGTAAATTCTTCAATTACATATACATTTACAAGAAATGTCAATACGACACTGACAACACTCATTATGCTGGTATGCCTGTTAATCTTCGGCGTTGCATCTGTAAAAGAGTTTGCGGCACCATTGATTGTGGGTATTCTGGCAGGTGCTTATTCGTCAATCTGTATCACAAGTGCATTGTGGTATATCATGGGTGGAAAGAAGCGCGGTATTGTGAATGAACAGCCTGTAAAAGCAAAGACTTACGAAGACGGCGCGCAGGTTTAAGACACACTGAGCAGTAAAAGTAAATTTGAGAAATCTGACAGGGGATTCTAAATAAAGAGTCCCCTGTTTTTTTAGAATGGAGAGTAAATGAAAAGTAAGTGGCTGGTATATGCCAAAAAAGCGGATTTTAAGGCGATAGAGCAAAAATACGGAATTGACCAGGTGATTGCGCGGATTATGCGCAACCGTGACGTCTGCACCGATGAGGAAATGCAGATGTATTTAAACGGCAGTATCGACGGACTGCACGCACCGGAATTGTTAAAGGATGCACAAAAAGCGGTAGATATTTTAACGGAAAAAATCGCACAGCATAAAAAAATCCGGATTATCGGGGATTACGATATTGACGGGATTTGTTCGATTACAATTCTTTATAAAGCATTAAAAAAGGCTGGCGCAGACGTGGATTACGTTGTGCCGCACCGGATTACGGACGGATACGGGATTAATGAACATTTAATTGACAATGCGGCTGCAGAGGGGAAAGATACGATTCTGACCTGTGATAACGGTATTGCGGCAATTCCACAGATTCAGTATGCAAAGGAACACGGGCTTACGGTGATTGTAACCGACCACCACGATATCCCGTTTACCGAGGAAAACGGCGAAAAGAAACTGCTGACGTCCTGCGCCGATGCAATAGTAGACCCGAAACAGCCGGACTGTGAATATCCGTTTGATAAAATCTGCGGCGCGGTTGTGGCATACAAGGTCATGCAGATTTTATATGAAAAACTGGGACTGGACAAGACGGATTTTAAAGAATATACGGAACTTGCGGCAATCGCAACGGTCGGCGATGTCGTGGATTTAAAAGATGAAAACCGTGTCATCGTAAGACAGGGGCTGGCATGGATTGCAACGACAAAAAATACCGGACTGCGGGCGCTGATTGAAGCCTGCGAGCTGGATGCGGCTCATTTATCGGCATATCATATCGGATTTATTATTGGACCGTGTTTAAATGCCAGCGGACGGCTTGACACGGCACAGCGTGCAATTGAACTATTGTTATGCACCGAACCCGGTAAGGCGCATGAAATGGCACAGGAATTGCGGGAATTAAATGAAGAACGCAAAAATATGACGGATACGGAAGCGAAAAAAGCAATTGAAATGGTCGAAGGAACGGATTTGTATGAAGATAACGTGTTGGTGGTGTATCTGCCGGAGTGCCATGAGAGCGTGGCGGGGATTATCGCAGGCCGTTTAAGAGAGCATTTCTACAAGCCGTCGATTGTCATTACCGATGCGGCGGACGGCGCAAAAGGTTCGGGCCGCTCGATTGAAGGCTATAATATGTTTGAAGAAATCACAAAATGCAAGGAACTGCTTACAAAATTTGGCGGACATCCGATGGCGGCGGGCTTATCCCTGCCGACGGAAAATATTGATTTGTTCCGTGCGAAACTCAACCGCCAGCAGACGTTGACAGAAAAAGAACTGACACCGGTGACCTGGATTGATGTTCCGATGCCGGTTTCGTATGCAAGTAAAAAGCTGGTGGAACAGCTCCGCGTACTAGAGCCATTTGGAAAGGGCAACGAAAAGCCTGTTTTTGCCGATAGAAAGCTTACGGTGCGTTCCGCCAATATGATTGGAAAAAACAAAAATGTATTAAAAATGCAATTGGAAGATACGCACGGACACGTTGTTGATGCAATTCAGTTTAAGGTTGAAGAAGAAGATATGCCGCTTCGCGGAAAAGAAATCTCCATTGTGTATTACCCGGATATTAATGAATTCAGGGGAAATCAGACATTACAGTTTATCGTTCAGGAATGGTGCTATACAACTTGATATTGCATAAAAAGTATGCTAAGGTAGGGATGAAAACAAGCAAAGGAGAGCAGAAAATGAGAAAAGGCGTAAAAGTAACCGCACTGCTTCTTGGTGCAGTCCTGCTTTTGGGACTGGCGGCATGCGGTAAAAAAAATGTGCAGAATCCGCAGACAACAGCGGCAGGCAGTGAAAATACAGCGGAAACCACAGCAGTTTTGAAACAGCAGATTAAAGTAGCGGCATTAAAAGGTCCGACGGCAATCGGCATGGTACAGCTGATGGAAAATGCCAAAGAGCAGACTGCTAAAAATGATTATGAATTCCAGATTGCGGCGACGGCAGATGAATTCAGCGCAGACCTGATTAAAGGCAATGTAGCGCTGGCGGCGCTTCCGTGTAATGCAGCAGCAACCCTGTATAATAAGAGCAACGGTAAAATCAGGATATTAGGAATTAATACGCTGGGTGTTTTATCAATCTTAGATACAGGCGATTCGGTGCAGACAGTTGCAGATTTGAAGGGAAAGACCATTTATACAACGGGAAAGGGAACGACACCGGAGTATACCCTGCGTTATCTGTTAAGCAGTGCCGGATTAAATCCTGACAGTGATGTGACAATCGAATTCAAATCCGAAGCGGCAGAAGTAGCGGCAGTCATGGCAAATGCAGGCACGGAAGAAGGGATTGCAATGCTCCCACAGCCGTATGCAGCAACGGTTTTAATGCAGCAGCCGGATACAAGAATTGCACTCGATGTCACCGAAGAATGGGAGAAGTTAAACGGTTCAGACAGCACCGTTGTTACAGGCGTTCTTGTGGTGAATACCGAATTTTATAAAAACAACCGTCAGGCAGTCGATGATTTCTTAAAAGAATATAAATCATCAGTTCAGTATGCAAACAGCAATGTGGACGGTGCGGCACAGCTCGTTGAAGATTTTGATATTTTCAAAGCGGCAGTGGCTAAAAAGGCAATTCCGAAGTGTAATATTACATTGATTACAGGACAGGAAATGCAGGATAAAGTTGAAAAGTATTTAAAGGTACTTTGCGATGCCAACCCGAATGCCGTAGGCGGTCAGATGCCGGATGACGGTTTTTATGTAAAATAGATAGATTTGTAAAAACAGTATTTATAGAGGTATTTGCAGGTATATTTTCAGATAAAAAACACGATAAATAAAAACAGCCGTTTTTTCGGTGGCATACCCGGTCAGAAATCCTGCCAGATAAAGCACTGTAAACGGCTGTTTTTGCATATATGAAACATGCATTTTAATGTGTGTTGCGGTTGATAAATTCCGTACGGTATTTGGAATACATAATTTTCTGGCTGTTGTACAGACTGTAATAGCCGGATAAAAGATAGCTTACGGCAATACAGAGCGCACAGTATTTCATGCCCGCCATATCAAACATTTCAATCGCAAGAATCAGTGATGTAATCGGACAGTTTGTGACACCGCAGAACACACTGACCATGCCGCAGGCGGCACAAAGCCCCGCAGGCAGACCGAAAAATCCCGATAAAAAGCTGCCGAGTGTCGCACCGATAAAAAGTGTCGGTACGATTTCACCGCCCTTAAAGCCACCGCCGAGCGTGACGGAGGTGAAAAGGATTTTCAGTAAGAATACATACCATGCACAGCGGGCTGTGAAGCTTGAGGCAATCACAGGCGCACCTGCGCCTAAAAAGTCCGTTGTCTGAAAGATGAAGCGCAGTGCAATCACCAAAAGTCCGGCAATAAAAATGCGGATAAATGGATTTTCAAAATAAGTTGTATAAAGTCTGGAAGCTGTATGCAGTGCCACGCAGAACAGAATACTTACGCAGGCAAATAATACGGACATTAAAAGCATTTTGCCGCCGGAAGCGATTGTAAAATCAGGCAGTTCACCAAGTGCAAAATGTGTTCCGGCAATGCCGAAATATTTTGCAATGCTCTGCGCCGTGAGTGCAGATACCACACATGGTACAAGTGCTGCGTAATACATCACACCGACACTGATGACTTCCATCGAAAAGACGGCAGCGGCAATCGGTGTGCCAAACAGAGCGGAAAAACAGGCGCTCATGCCGCACATAATCATAATACGTGTGTCTTTGTCATCAAAGTGCAGGAGCTTGGCAAAAAAGTTGCCAAGCGAACCGCCGACCTGCAGTGCTGCACCTTCACGTCCCGCAGAACCGCCGCAGAGGTGTGTCAGCAGGGTGGAAAGAATAATTAACGGTGCAACGTGTACCGGAACTTCGTCATTGGACTGGATAGCCGTAATGACAAGGTTTGTTCCGGTATTGCGGGTTTCCCCGGCGAGCCGGTAGCATAAGACAATCAGCAGTCCGGCAACCGGCAGTCCGAATAAAATCCATGGGTTTGTTTCGCGGAATACCGTGACCAGTCCCAATAGTTTATAAAAAAATGTACCGATAAGTCCGAGGACAACACCGCAGACAACCGAACAGGCAAGCCATTTGATAAAAGTCGTCACCGCAAACATCAGGCGGTGCAGGACAACCTTTATTTCATCTGTGTTAAAGTTTGTTTTCATGGTTTTGTCACGACCTTTTTACTCATATTGCTGTTGTGATAAGCCGCGTCCATGGTGACATCCTTCGTAAACCATGACGGCGGGATATAAGCATTGGCTTCCTCAATGGATTCAAATTCAACTTCGGCGAGTGTCAGTCCCGAAAACACACCTTCAAATAAATCCAATTCAATCGTTTTCCCTGTTCCGTCCGGGATTTCATAGCGTTTTTTGGTGATAATATTGCCGTCTGCCTTGGCAAGCAGATGTTCATAGGACTCCGCTGTCAGCGGCAGGTTGCATTCTTCGCGTGCCATCATCCCACTGCCTTTGTAGGTTAGATAATAGGAATCGTTATCTTTTCTGACCCGTACAACAGGATGGGTTGAAAGGTAGCCCTGTTCAATGACACGGCAATGATAGTCCTTTAAATTTGCCGGTACTTCCGATACCAGATATTTGCGTTCAATTTCCATAATATTCTCCATTCCGCAGGCATTTTAATGCCGGAGGAATCGCGAACGGAATTAATTAATTCCGTTCTGCGATAAAAAGCGGATTTGTGACGCCTGCGGCACAAATCGCTGTGTGAAAAATCTTAGATTTAAGGATTTTTCACACTATTCCTCATTCCTATTCCGACAGTTCTTCCCACTTTTCATACAGCGCATCGAGTTCCTCGGAAAGCTTCGTGCTTTCCTTGTGCAGTTCCAAAAGACGTGCCGTATCGGTACAGACCTCCGGAAGTGCGGATTCTTCCTCAATTGCTTTTAAGCGGTCTTCAATGACGGTAATCCGTTCTTCGGTTTTTTTCAGCTCATTTTTTTTCTTCTTTAACAGTGCCTGTTCTTCCTTAGACTGTTTCCAGTCCGCTTTTGCAGATTCCTTCTGGGCGTTTTTCTGTGCGGCAGAAACGGCGGAAGAAGAATCAGCCGGTTTGCCGGCAAGCGCGGCGGCTGTCAGGGCATCTTTCTTTTCAATATAATAATCGTAGTTGCCGATGTAATTGACGGTTGTCTGTCCGACCAGCTCAATAATACGTGTTGCCGTGGTATTGATAAAATAACGGTCGTGCGATACATATAAAACCGTACCGGTATACGAATTTAACGCATTTTCAAGAATTTCCTTTGAAACCATGTCTAAATGGTTGGTTGGTTCATCTAAGATTAAAAAGTTTGCGTTGGATAACATCAGTTTTGCCAGTGAAACACGTCCGCGTTCTCCACCGCTTAAATCACGGATATACTTAAACACATCGTCATTCGTAAACAAAAATGCCGCAAGGGTGTTGCGGATTTGTGTATTGTTTAAATCCGGGTAGGCATCCTGCAATTCCTCAAACAAGGTTTTGTCCGGGTCTAATACGTGGTGCTCCTGGTCGTAGTAGCCAATCGTTACTTTAGAGCCGAGCTTGATTTCACCGGAGTCGGCAGGCAGAATATCGTTGATAATTTTTAAAATCGTTGTTTTTCCCGTACCGTTATTGCCAATCAGGGCAACCCGTTCCCCGCGCTTAATGTCAAAGCTGATGTCAGTAAAAAGTGTATTGTCGTCAAATGCTTTGCTTAAATGCGAAACGCTTAAAACGTCATTGCCGCTGATAACGGACGGATTCAGCTCGATATTCATTTTGTCGTTTATTTCTGCCGGTTTGTCGACAACTTCCAGCTTGTCCAGCATTTTTTCACGGCTTTCGGCACGTTTAATGGACTTTTCACGGTTAAACTGCTTTAATTTTGTGATAACCTCCTGCTGATGCTTGATTTCCCGCTGCTGGTTTAAATATTCCTTTAATTGCATATTGCGCAGAATCTTTTTTTTGTCGGCATAAGCGGTATAATTGCCGGAAAATACCGTCACATGTGTATTTTCAATTTCAATAATTTTTGTGACAATTCTGTCAAGGAAGTAACGGTCATGCGCAACGATGATGACACTGCCGTTATATCCAAGCAGATAATTTTCAAGCCAGCGGATAGACTCCATATCTAAGTGGTTAGTCGGCTCGTCCAGTAAAATAATATCCGGCTTGGAAAGCAGAAGCTTACCAAGCGCAACGCGCGTCTTCTGACCGCCGGAGAGGGTATTGACAGGCAGGGAGAAATCATCTTCTGTAAATCCGAGACCCTTTAACACACCGACAATCTCACTTTGGTACGCATAGCCGTTTTCCAGTTCAAACTGGTGGTTCATTTTGGTGTACTGGTCTAACAGTGTATCTAACTGTTCACCTGTGGCATTTTTCATCTGTTGTTCGGTTTCGCGGATTTTTTCTTCCAGTGCGATAATGTCTTTTTTTACGGAAAGCAGTTCGTCATAAATTGTACCGTCAGAAGAAAGATTCTGATGCTGTGCAAGATACCCTAAAGTCTTATCTTTAGAAATCGTGACCGTTCCGTCATCTGCGGGAAGCCTGCCCATAATGATTTTTAAAAGAGTGGATTTACCGGCGCCGTTTGGCCCGACAATCGCCGCTTTTTCCCGTTCTTCTATATGAAAAGAGCAGTCGGAAAGAATCGTATCCGTTCCGAAAGTCTTTGTGATGTTGTTGCATGATAAAATCATAATGCAAAGATTCCTTTCGTATCGTAAAGTCTTTTATCATTCATTATACATGAAAAGACAGGGGTTGTCATGTAAAAATATTTTGACTTTGCACGCGTTCTTAGTATATACTTATAAAGTTGCACATTCATTAAGTAGAAACAGATAGAGGATTATAGATGAAATTTGAAGAATTAAATATCGATGAGAGAATATTAAGAGCAGTGGAAGACATGGGATTTGAGGAAGCATCACCGATTCAGGCAAATGCGATTCCTGCGGTGCTTGAAGGCAGGGACGTTGTCGGACAGGCACAGACCGGTACCGGTAAAACTGCCGCATACAGCATTCCGATGTTACAGAAAATCGACCCGGATTTAAAAAAGGTGCAGGCAATCGTACTCTGCCCGACCAGAGAACTTGCTGTGCAGGTATCTGAAGAAATCAGAAAGCTTGCCAAGTACATGAGCGACATTAAGGTACTTCCGGTTTACGGCGGACAGGAAATTGTCAAGCAGATTAAGTCATTAAAAGCAGGCGTGCAGATTGTAGTCGGTACACCGGGACGTGTAATGGATCATATGAGAAGAAAGACCGTAAAGTTTGACCACGTTTCCATGGTTATCTTAGATGAAGCCGATGAAATGTTAGACATGGGCTTCCGTGAAGATATGGAAACGATTCTTACCGATACACCAAAAGACCGTCAGACCGTGCTTTTCTCCGCAACGATGCCGAAAGCCATTATGGATATTGCAAAACGTTTCCAGAATGATGCACAGGTCATTAAAGTTGTCAGAAAAGAACTGACGGTAGAAAATATTGAACAGTATTATTACGAAGTTCGTCCGAAGAACAAATGTGAAGTGCTTTGCAGACTGATTGACATTTATAATCCGAGATTATCTGTCGTATTCTGTAATACAAAGCGCCAGGTAGACGAACTCATTTCCGATTTAAAGGGCAGAGGATACTTTGCCGACGGAATCCACGGCGATATGAAGCAGGCACAGCGTGACCGTGTGATGGCAGATTTCAGAAACGGAAAGACTGAGATTTTAATTGCAACAGATGTTGCGGCAAGAGGCATTGATGTGGATGACGTGGATATTGTATTCAACTACGATTTACCGCAGGACGAAGAATACTATGTACACAGAATCGGAAGAACAGGCCGTGCGGGCAGAGAAGGTCTGGCACTGACATTTATATCAGGAAAAGAAGTTTATAAGTTAAAGGATATCGAGCATTACTGTAAAACAAAGATTAAGGCAAAGCCGATTCCTTCATTAGATGATGTAAAGAATACAAAGCTGGAAGTGCTTTTTGAAAAAATTAAGGAAACCATTGCAGAAGGCGGAATTTCTGATATGATAGAAATGGTTGAAAATCATGTCAATGATGAAGATTATACTTCAATGGATATGGCGGCGGCGCTTTTAAAAATGGTTA
>OGSS01001598.1_pt1 | contig 13553 bp, 13 predicted proteins | sample 1553591 | NCBI WGS metagenome assembly OGSS01 (sample SAMEA2580061, study PRJEB22360) | human gut metagenome | biome: human gut; feature: human-associated habitat; material: faeces | place: Denmark | collected 2008/2010
TGCCGTAGGACACGGACAGGGGTTCCTCCTTTGTGAACATGGCTGTGCCGGAATACCCCTTTTTTTGGGCATAATTCCAGTACTGGTGGTAACCCGGAAGTTCCAGCTCAATCTGGCCCTCCTGAAGCTTACTTTCCTGTATACAAAATACATCTGCCTCCGATTCCCTGAAAAAATCCATAAAGCCCTTACCCACACAGGCCCTGAGGCCGTTTACATTCCATGAAATCAACTTTGTCATTGCTTATGGCTCCTCTCCGGAACATGGTGCGGGAATGGGTTTCCCGGTATGTTCCTGTGTCATTTTTAAAGGACTGTCTACTCCGGATATACAAGCCTGGACTCCGGAAACTCATCCACATGGTACAGTACTTCCAGGTACTTCCGGGCCAGGAATCTGGCCATACCCAAATTCATATCCAGGTAATTGCCGCAGTCCTTTGGCGATGCCCCGGGCACCTCCCCCTCAAAATCCCGGATGAACTCATACATCTCCACCATCAGGGGCAGGATATCCGCGGACTCATAGTCTCCTGCCAGCAGCAGATAGAAACCGGTCCTGCACCCCATGGGTCCAAAGTAGATGCACTTTTTGCCAAAGGTACCGTGATTCCTTAAAAAGGTTGCCCCCAGATGCTCGATGGTATGCATTTCAGCGGTATTCATCACCGGCTCCTCATTGGGCGAGGTCATCCGCAGGTCAAAGGTGGTCACAATTCCTCCTTCCACCTGGTCCTTCCTGGAAACATAGACTCCAGGCTGCAGCTTATTGTGGTCAATGGTAAAACTCGTGATTTTTTCCATATCCGTTCTCCTCTCAATCCATTCCATGCCTCTACTGAAAAGGGGCAGGATTCATCCATCCTGCCGCCCTTTCACTGCCATTATATTAATCATCTGCCTCTTCACTCTCAGTCAGTGTGAATGTAAACCTCTTACGTGCCATCTCGTCGCTTTCCAGGTACTCGTCGTAGGTGGTAATCTTATCAACCAGCTTGCCGTTGATGATTTCCATAATGCGGTTTGCAGTGGTCTGCACAATCTGGTGGTCACGGGAGGAGAAAATCATCACGCCCGGGAACTTGATCATTCCCCGGTTCAGCGCGTCGATGGACTCCATGTCCAGGTGGTCCGTGGGCTCATCTAACATCAGCACATTGGCCCCGGATATCATCATCTTGGACAGCATGCAGCGCACCTTCTCGCCTCCGGAAAGGACCTTCACCTTCTTCACGCCGTCCTCGCCGGCAAACAGCATACGTCCCAGGAAACCGCGCACATAGGTCACGTCCTTCTCGGGTGAATACTGGGTCAGCCACTCCACGATGGTGTCGTCGTTGTCAAACTCGGAGCTGTTGTCCTTGGGGAAATAGGCCTGGGAGGTGGTAAGGCCCCACTTATAGCTTCCCTCATCCGGCTCCATCTCACCGGACAGAATCTTAAAGAGCACTGTCTTGGCCCGCTCATTTGGTCCTACCAGGGCAACCTTATCCTCGCGGCCCAGGATGAAAGAGATGTCGTCCAGTATCTTTTCACCGTCAATGGTCTTGCTTAAGTGCTCCACGGTCAGGACCTCGTTGCCAATCTCGCGGAAAGGACGGAAATCAATGTACGGATACTTACGGCTGGAAGGACGGATGTCGTCCAGCTCAATCTTCTCAAGGGCCCGCTTACGGGAAGTGGCCTGCTTTGACTTGGAAGCATTGGCGGAGAAGCGCTGGATGAATTCCTGCAGCTCCTTAATCTTCTCTTCCTTCTTGCGGTTGGCCTCCTTCATCTGCTTGACAATCAGCTGGCTGGACTCCACCCAGAAGTCATAGTTTCCTGCATACAGCTGGATTTTCCCGTAGTCAATGTCAGCTATCTGGGTGCAGACCTTGTTCAGGAAATAACGGTCATGGGATACCACGATAACTGTGTTCTCAAAATTAATTAAAAACTCCTCCAGCCACGCAATGGCATCCAGGTCCAGGTGGTTGGTGGGCTCATCTAAAAGCAGGATATCCGGGTTGCCGAACAGGGCCTGGGCCAAAAGTACCTTAACCTTCTGGGCACCCAGAAGGGATCCCATCTGCGCATAGTGCAGGTCCGGCTCAATACCCAGACCGTTTAACAGGCTTTCAGCATCCGATTCTGCCTCCCATCCGTTCATGTTGGCGAATTCACCCTCCAACTCAGCGGCCTTGATACCGTCCTCGTCCGTGAAGTCCTCCTTCATGTAGATGGCTTCCTTTTCCTTCATTATCTCATACAGTCTCTTGTTGCCCATGATGACCGTATCCAGGACCGTGTACTGGTCATACTTAAAGTGGTCCTGCTGCAGGAAGGACAGCCTCTGCCCGGGGGTGATAATGACATCGCCGCTGGTAGGCTCCAGCTGGCCTGACAGGATCTTAAGGAATGTGGACTTTCCGGCCCCGTTTGCGCCGATGAGTCCGTAGCAGTTGCCCTCGGTGAATTTGATATTCACATCCTCAAACAATGCCTTCTTGCCCACGCGAAGAGATATGTTACTTGTACTAATCATGTTCGTTACCTTTCTCTTAATCTGTTCTGTTGCTATTTCCAGTAAAAGAGGGGTCATGCAGGGCCCCTCTCACGTTGTATACTCAATATCAGATTGTACAGGGAAAACACTTATTTTGCAAGGGTTTTTCGCAAAATTATGACGGCAGCCCGTCTATTTCCATCCTTTAATCTCCACCGGATAGTTTACTCCCTGGGAATTCACATAAGTCACCGTGACCTTATCGCCGCTGTCCCCTGCCAGCGCCCCTTCCTCTATGGGGCAGTTGTCCTTTAAGAAGCTCAACTCCTGGCCGTCGTCTGTCTTCATGGTAAAGCTGCTCATGGCATTAGCCGTGGTAGTGCCTTTCTCCGTAAGGATACTCCACTCCTCCTGTTCCGGAAGGGCCACCACCAGGGTCACGTCCTCCAGCCTGCCCAGGGGCTCCCCTATATACGCAATGGCTATCTGCACATCCTCCTCAATCTCCACCTCCACGTCCCGGATGTCCGACTGGCTGATATCATAGTCCCTGCCGTCGTCCGCCTGAAGGGTGAACACCGATCCGTCCTCAGCCACCTTTGTGACGGTTCCCTGAAGCATATGGTACACTTCCTTTGCCTCAGCCGCCTGCTCCGTTGTCTCCGGGGCCTTGACCGTTGTCTCAGGCGCTTTGGTGGTCTCCCCAGCGGAGGCCTGGCTGGTAACTGTCTCCGATGTCTCCACCGCCGGTTTCCTGGCACAGCCGCTGCCCAGTACCATGGCCGCAGCCAGGGCGGCAGCCGTTATCATCAATGAATGTCTCTTCATATTACGATTCCTCCCATCTTATATCAGATTACCTATGAAGCTTACCATCATCTTCTGTTAATTTCAATAAAGATTCCCTTAATTTTCCCGGTATCATAACCAGTTTTCCGGACAATCTCATGCCCAGAATCCCCGGCAGATAACGAAGATACAGGAGTATGACCAGGCGTCTGGCTGTGGGTGACAATTCCATGGCAGTCCCTTTCTTTTTTCTGTAAGTATTAACTGAATCCATGAAATTAATCGCAGAAAGCGGAAACACCCGGAGCTATATTATGCACAAAAGTACCATGATACCTTTTGCCAAAATTCCGAAATCAGCCGTTTTATACATAACTTATTTGCATTGGCGGTGAATAATGTTAAAATAGTAACTATTAATAGACGGGGTATCAAGACATTACTGAATATCAGAATGACAGGAGGACAGGAAATGGATCATGCATTTGAGAAAGAGTATTATACAGTCTATACAAGACAGTCAAAAAAGGTTCTGGCGGAACTTGAACACAGCGGTGCATACAGAGTAAAGGAAGAATATATCAGGCAGAAAAATGATTCCATTTCTGATTATTATTTGAGCCTTTACAAGTGGTTTACGGATAAATGCAGGGAGAAAATCAGGATTCCCGAAAACTGCCATTACCCTATATGGCTGTCCATGCATGACGAATACAGACTGCGCAACACAGACCAGACCGTTACCTTCACCTTAAAGATTCCCAAGGAAAATGTCCTTGTCATATCCGAATATGCCTGGGGATTCCGTGTCAACTTCATGTATGTCCCGCTTGATAAAAATGATGAACAGTCCTTCAATCAGGAATTGAAACGGTACGGAATTGACAACGAAATGGCGCTGGTAACAGGCCCCATGGGCAACTACTATCCCATGCTCAGGAATAAAATCACAGCCAGCTGGGACAGGGTATTCCAGCTCGCTCCCAATTCCCCGGCAGACGAGCTGGGCGTGTGTTTTGAGTTGAGAAATGAGTGGATTCAGGAAACAGAGGTTCTTGAGCCCTGTGAAGGAAATGGGAAGGCCTGAATATATCCATGAAAAGGACTTACCGGCCCATTACATATAAAACAAGGGAGCGCGCCGGCATATATCATCCCACAGATTAACCATCCGGCGTCCTCCCTTATTTTTATTGTTTTATGCGCGTTCTTTAAACAGCCCGCTGTCAGCCGCACCACTCCCTGATGACACCTGCCAGAAAGCCTCTGGGCAGGATAACCGGTTTTCCGGTGAGCTGCTCCATCTTTCGTTTCATCTCTTTATTATAGCCAATACAGTCCAGCACAATGAAATCAGGGTCCGCTTTCCGCATGTCCATGGCGGCCTGTTCCAGGTTCCGTTCCTCATCATATGGGTTGCACACGGTCACTGCCACATACTCCATGACCGGGGACCATTTTCCCAGGCACAGCCCTCTCTGCTTCTCATCCGGTGTGACGATTCCCACTCTGCCGCGGCGTGAAAAGCAGGGGAATACAGCCTCCATCAGCCGGAAGGGATAGATAATCGGAATTCCACCTTCCTGAAGTCCGGGGAAGGGACCGGTGCACAGCAATACCCCAAGGGCGGCTCCCTGCTCCTCCAACTGCCGGATTCTCTCCTCCAGAAGGGGAAGCAGCCTGTTTTCATCCATAGCAACCCACGACCCGTCCCTCAGTCTTGACACAAGTACGTTTTCACAGCCCTCCTCCGGGCTCAGTCCCTCTATTTCCTCTGCACTCAGCCCATCCAGAGCTCCTGCCTCCAGAATTTGGGCATCCTGGCCCAGTATCTCTTTTATTTCAGGCACCACATCTGTACGCGGAGACTGTCCGATGGTAATAAGCCCAATCTTTCTCACCGCCATCACCGCCCCATTGTCTGGATATGTGCCATGGAGCCATATTTCTCAATCAGCCTCTGGAACTCTGCCTCGTCATAGAAACGGCATTTTCCCTTACCAAAGGCCTTTGCCGTCTCCAGCGCAAACCTGGCTGCCTCCTCCACATCATTGAGATGGGTTGCCCCTGTGGCGCAGCCCGGAACCATGCTTTCACTGGTGATTGCCACTCCCACCACCGGAGCTTTGGTTGCCGTGGATGGCTGCAGAACGCTGTTCAGGTGGTAGAGCGAATTCCCGTAAGGTGTAATATCCTGTATGGTAATGGGGAAGGTGTAGGGCAGTTCTCCCGTGGTCATCTGCATGATATCCAGTAAATCATCGCTGATACGCAGAATATATCCTTCCTTTACCGTGGGTGAAATGGCAAATCCTCTGTGATTGATGATTCTGTTTCCCTTGGTAGTGTCCACGGACAGAATAGCATCCATGTCCCCATCCACCTCCGCCTCGTTCATCACAGCCATGTCCACAGGGGAGCCCATAAAGGGCACAGGCTCATGGGGCATAGTAGGGGCAGACGGGCAGATATGGGTGGCCACGATCACATCCCCATCCAGTTCATCCCCATTCCGCTTCATAGTAAACAGTTTGGAGGCAACTGCCAGCACCGCCAGGGCTCCGTCTCCGTCAGAGACAAAACCAGTGGCATCCGGTCTGGCTCCAAGTCCGCCCAAACGCCCCAGTATTCCAAGAGTGGGCGCTGTACCGCCTGAAGTCTTTCCATACCGTCCCGGAACCCGGATCTTCACAAAATCAGTGGCATGGCCCTGCTGGGACATGGTGCGTACTTCCACCTGATTCGTGTCAAACTGTTCAAAGTATGTCTTTATGGCCTTTCCGGAAGCAAAGCTGCTGTCCAGTATATCATATAATTCTAAAATTGGTCGCATTAACATCCTTGTAAGCCCTCTCTCTATTTTTTCGTCCTCAGACACTCAAAATATGTACAGACGCTTTCTGCCAGCACCGGATCGATAACAGGAATTGCGCATTCCCTCATAAGCAGATCCGAGATGCCGATGGTGCTCATACCAGTACAGGCAAGGGCGATGGCGGAGGCGCCGGCAGATTTTAATTCCAGCGCCTTTCTGATTACGCTCTCCCTCCCCCTATCTGTCATCAAATCAAGTGTACTATTTACTCCCTCCGGCGTTCCCAGATTGATCAGCCTGTCTCCAAATATCCTGTCATAGGGTTCCGGCGCATAGCCGGTTATTCCCAGTATGCCCGGATGATCCCCATACCGGCTGGCCATGGCTGCCACGGAGCTGCCCGCCCCGATGACCGGAATCTCCAGATTGGCCCGCAGCTCCTCCACCGCAGGATCGTCGGCGCAGCTTACCACCACGGCATCCATGCCTGTAAATGCTTTGGCTGCTTTTATGATTTTTGGCACCGCCGCCGCCTTTAATTCCAGGCTGTGGATTCCCTCCGGCTGGTCAGGTATGCAGACCGTATAGGTTTTAAGCGCCGGTACATACTGTTCCATCAGCCTGCCGTGGATATTTGCCTGGTTCTGGTCCGGGAGAGTAATCACACGGATTACCCCCACCCGGAATGTTTCATTCATAATTATCACTCCTGTCCCAGGTAATCCGTAATGGCTCCGATATACACCTTAGCCGCATTTATTACGTCCTGCACGTCCACTGTCTCGTTGTAAGCATGGACTCCCTCCAGATTGGCCGGACCGTACTGCAGTGTGGGAATCCCGGCGTAGCGGAAAAACCTTGCGTCGCTGCTGGCCCACTGATATGTCCTGTTTAGCGGTTCCTTCCACACGTCCTCCACATTTTGGGCAACCGCCTCCACGATTTCTGCGTTCTGAGGCGTACTGTTGGGCTCGGACTTCCAGCCGAAATCATAGGTCACGCCTTCCACCCCTGTTTCCCGTATAATCAGGTCTACCGCATCCTCCACCATGGCGGTGGTGACACCCAGCGGAATCCTGATATCCACCTCGGCCTCAGCGTGGTCCGGAACCATGTTGACCTTGGTGCCGCCGTTTATTTTTCCAATATTAACCGTACAATGGTTCAGCACATGGCGCGCGCCTTTGGCCTCCAGGAGCCGCTCCGCCATTGCCCTGGATTCTTCCATTACCCTTGCTGTTTCCTCATCGTATCTTGGAACGATATCCCTGATTTTTTCCATCCGTTCCAGGACGCGCATCAGCTTGACAATGGCATTGTCGCCGACAAAGGGCGATAAGCTTCCGTGGGCAGGGGTCCCATTTACAGACAGCTTAATCCAGCAGCTTCCCTTCTGTCCAATTTCACAGTTGAAATATCCGGTTGGCTCTGCAATCAGGCAGGCGTCACCCCTTATGGTTCCGCTCTCCACCAGCCACTTGCTGCCCCAGGCCCCGCTGACTTCCTCATCCGGAACAACGGTAAGCACAATTTGGCCGCCCAGGTCAATCTTCTCATCAGAAAGGATTCCCATAACGAACAGCAGTCCCGCAAGACCGGTCTTCATATCGGATGTACCCCGTCCCAATATCTTTCCATCCCGTATCTCACCGCAGAAGGGATCAAAATCCCATTTTTCCAGATTTCCCGGAGGCACAACATCGCAGTGCCCGTTAAGGACCAATACCCTTCCGCCGGGATTGCCCATCTTTGCCACGATGTTGGGCGTGTCCGGTGTGGGACGGATGATTTCCCAAGAAATCCCGTGTTTTTCCAGATAATCGCAGATAAAGCCTGCGATTTCCTCCACCTCTCCCGGCGGATTCACGCTGGGAATCTGAATCATGCGGCAGCACAAATCCAGCAGTTCCTCTTTTCTCTCCTCTACCAGTTCCTTTAGCCTCTTGTTATCCATGATCTGCGCTCCTTCCCCTTATTTCGTTTTCTTCGCTGTTTTCCATCCGAATAATCCCGGGAATGCCTTAATCAGGGCAGCAAAGATTACAAACTGGAATACGGAATACAGGATTGCATACCAAGCAAGTGTAAATGGCCATGTGGGATAGAAGGGATACAGCTTCAGCAGATATGCGTTGCCTGCGGTAAACATGGGCTGCTCTACAAAGAACTGGAGCAGGAATGTCAATATGCCAAACACCAGCCAGCGCTTCTTTGGATCCTCGATTTTGAGAATCACAAACTTCCAGATAAAGGCCCAGTAAATACCTTTTATAGGCTGGGCCCAGATATCCACAATGGGTGTGCCTGATGGAATTCCCCTGGCAATACCTACAATGGCACCTACCACTGGTCCGCCCGCCATGCCCGCCAGGCAGGGCATCAGCGCGCCGGGGTCCATGACAAGGGGCGGCACCAGGGGCACCGATATGCCCAGGGCACGGAAGGCGAATGCTGCACCTCCAAATGCCGCGGCAATACCAATCTGATTTGATGTCAGGAACGGTTTTCTTTCTTTTACGTCCAGTCTTTTTTCTTCCGCCATATTACCATCCTCCTGTCTTTCCTTATTTCTTTTTCGTAAGTTTATAGGCAAAAATCCCCAACAGCACCAGAATCACAACCAGCGCCACCCAGTTCCAGGGATACAGTCCGTCCAACAGCTTGGCCCCCTTCTGGTAAAACACGCGGAACAGAATGAAGAATACAAATAGTGCAACCAATCCCAGCAAACCCAGTTTCGTCTTTTTGTCCATACTCATTACCTCTCTTCCTTCATTTTATCGGTTAAACAACAGGTCATAGATAAATCTTGTGTTGAACCACCCCTTTCCAACGTTGAAGTAAGCGATAACGCCGAAAACCGCAACCAATGCAGCTATGACCGCATAGTCCCTGTTTCTCCATTTAATCTCATGGCGGTATGTACGTTCCACCGGATCATAGGTAAATCCCCTGGCCTCAATGGCCCTGGCAATGTCCCGCCCCTTCATGATGGAAATGAACAGGCCCGGAACAATGACCGGAATATATGCCTTAACCTTGACAAACAGGTTTTTGCTCTCAAAGCTGGCCCCCCTGGATTTCTGGGCCTCGATGACCGTGGAAAACTCCTTTTTTAACACTGGAATATAGGAAAACGCAATTCCGATGGCAATGGATGCCTCCGGGGGCACATGGCCCTTGTTTAAAGCCAGGACAATATCGCTGGTGGGCGTTGCCTGGGTGATAAGATCTGAAATCCAGATGAACATGATAAACCTGAGTCCGTTTCCCAGGCCTGTCAGTATTCCTGTCATGGTCACCGGTATCTTATTCATGGGAAGCAGGTAGAAAAATACCCGTTCCCCCTCCAACGGCGTTGCAAACGGGAAGTTCAGCAGGAAGAACAGCACAAACGCAAGAATCAGAGGTTTTGTGGTTCTCCACACCTGGTTTGCAGACACGCCGGATACCCGGTACAGCAAATATATCACCACCATCATGATGACGGTTAGGAACGGGTCCATTATCATGACTCCCATGATAATCAACATCAGCAGCATCAGCATCTTGGTACGCGGATCCAATGAATATAAGAACGATTTTTCTAGGGCATTGACCTTCATGCATTTCCCTCCTTAAATGAAATCAGAGACAGAAGCTCAAAGGCTTCCTGTACATCGATGACCACCGGCTCTTTGATTCCCGCCTGCTGTAATAGCCGTGTTATCTGGGGAGATTCAAGATTAGAAGAATTCAGCAGCTCTTCCTGGGCAAACACTTCCCTGGGAATTCCCTGGGCAATCACCTGCCCGCTGTGCATCACCACAATACGGTCCGAGTATTCCGCCGCAATACTCATATCATGGGTGATGACCACGATAGTCTTATGCAGTTCCGTGTTCAGCCATTTCACCATATCCATCATCTCATGGCTCTGGCGCGGGTCCTGTCCCGTGGTCGGCTCGTCCACCACCAGAACATCCGGTTTCATGGCAAGGATGGCTGCCACTGCAATCTGCTGGCGCTGTCCTTTGCTCAGGTTGTAGGGATTCTGGTCAAACAAATCCTCTATTTTCAGGAAACGGCCCACCTCGCTGACTGATTCTTCAATTTCCTGCTGGGGCCACCTTAAATTCTTTGGGCCGTAACACAGCTCATCCTTTACCACTGACGAGAATATCTGGTGGTCCGGATTCTGGAAGCAGTAACCCACACTTTGCGAAAGCTTTGCCACCGTGCTGTCTGAGGTGGCCACCCCCTTTACCCTGACCGTGCCGGAGGTAGGTTTATGGAGCCCGTTAAAATGCTTTACAATGGTGGTCTTGCCGGAACCGTTCTGCCCCACTATGGAGAGGAATTCCCCCTCGTATACATCCAGGTTGATTCCGTGGAGCACCTCCACCTCCGGGGTATATCCGAAATGCAGATCCCTGATTTCAATAATAGGTTTGTTGTATGCCGGAGGGTTTGTAAAACCCGCTGCTGTCTCCTTCATCTTGTCTAGCGGCAGTTCTGCAGGCAAAGCTGCTTTTAACTCCCTGACTGCATCCTCAAAGCAGGTAGTGGGGGAGAGGCTGGCAAGCCCATGGTCTGACAGCAGATTGATGATTTGGTTCATCTGTGGTGCCACCACTCCAATTTCCATCAGCTCCTGATAATGGTGCAGCACCTCCACCGGCTTTCCGTTAAAGACTACGCCGCCCTTGTCCATTACAATAATCCGGTCCACCAGGTCAATGATCTTTTCCAGCTTGTGTTCCACGATAATGGCCGTCTTGTTCATATCCCCGGCCACCTTCTCCATCAGCCGGAATACCAGGTCGCTGCCCAACGGATCCAGATTGGAGGTGGGCTCATCCAGCACATAGATTTCAGGCTCCATGGCAAGGACGGAAGCATAAGCCACGGACTGCTGCTGCCCTCCGGACAATGCCTGGGGCGGCCTGCGCATCAGCTTCTCCATACTCACATATCCGGCATACTTATCCACCAGGGCATTGATGGTATCCACGGGAAGTCCCTTGTTCTCAGGCCCAAAGGCAATCTCGTCCTCCACCGTGGCACAGGTCAGCTGACCGCTTGGATCCTGAAACAGCATCCCGGATATGAATGCCATCTGTCCAATGGTGTACTTGGAGATGTCGGCTCCCTTTATGTAAATCTTGCCTTCAATCTCACCGCCGTAGGACTCCGGTATAATCCGGTTGAGCATGGAGCACAATGTGGTCTTTCCTGCTCCGGAAGGTCCGGTTACCAGAACAATTTCCCCTTCCTCAATACTGAATGAGACGTCCCTGACCGCAGGTATATCCGCTCCCGGGTAGGTGTAGGACACATGCTCAAATCGGATGATTTCTTCTGCCATATTGATTCCTCCTTATTGTATTAAAAAAGAGCCCGTGCAAAATCAGATAATTCTGCCCCTCCTTATGATTCGGACTCTGCTTTTTCCCAAAGTATTATATATTTTCTGTCTATAATTATAAAATTTTTATAAAATCATATCTATGTGCACCACGTATGAAAGCACAAATTGCCAGTTGTGCAACTAGCACAACTGGCAATCTGCTGTCTGCCGGCCCATGACCTATGGTTTGAAAAACGGAGCCATCCGCAGGGCAATCCCCAGTTCCAGCAGTTTATCACTGCGGGACAAATCATATCCTGTGATTGACTCTATCTTCTTAATTCTGTATGCCAGGGTATTCCGATGCAGGAACAGGGCATCTGCTGTCTGTGTCCGGATTCCCATATTGTGTACCAGCTCGCTCAGGGTTTTTAATAACTCCGTCTGATTCTCCCGGTCATACGCCTGGAGCTTCCCCACAGTCTCCTCAATGTATCCGCGTATGTATTCCCGGTTTGCCCCCCGAATCAATGCATGTTCAAAGTTTACATCCCGGATGAATATGACCGGCCTATTCAAAATCTCACCTATCTTGATGGCATCCCGGGCATCCTCATATGCATTTTTAAGGCCCAGATAATGGTCCGTGCCCCTGGAAATTCCTGCCGTAAGACGAAACCCCATGGTCTGCATGCTCCATGTCTGTATCTGGTCCAGAATAAGCATGACCTGGCTCTGGTACTTAACCGGGATAATACAGGAAAAGCTGTCGCTTTTGGGTATCACCAGACACTCCACATTATAGTACCAGAATACCTTCTGTACGTAATGGCAGGTCCTCTGCTTGACCTGAATCACTTCCTCCTCCGTCTTTTTCTGGATATACTTTTCAAAGTTATAAATATCCAGCACCACGATGAATACAGGAAGCTTGGGCCAGTTCAGATAGTCGGAGCGCAGCACGGCCTCCTCCTCACTCTTGATATTGTCCATGATAATGTCCAGAAAGAAACTGGACCCCATCATGTTCTGGTGCTGGTAAATCACTTCCAGCTTAGAAAACTCCAGGGCAAATGCGGTAACTGCCTGGTCCAGAACTATCCTGTCCCTGTCCTCCAGCTGGTCTGTCTCGATCTCTGCGAAAATGTAGCCGCAGGGTCTGCTTTTTAAGTATATCTTGCGTATCTCCACCACATGGTCATCGAACCGGATGCACAGCTCCTCCTGGTTGTAGGGCATCTTGCCCACCGCCTTCATCAGCTGGTCCCACACATCCTCCCCCAGAGTATTGCTGAAATAGCCCTCTGCGGGAAATTCCAGCTTCTGATTCATACTATCGTCAAACAGGGTGATGGGTTTTTCCAGAAGGCTGAACAGCACCTCTCCCACCCGGTCCATGCCTCCGCCGTTAAGCTCCAAATCAGTGAACTTCTTATAGATTTCATTCCTGTAATCCAGAAGCATATTCTGCTCGTCCACAATCACGCGCATCAGGGCATTAATCAGCTCAATAAAAGGCTTTGCATCCGGCATCTCAATCAGCGGGACCTTCAGCTGCTCCGCCAACACCAGACACTCCTCCGGAAGAGTGCCGATGAATTTGGTCTTGATCATAATCCCCGCCGCCTGTGCCTTATGAAGGCTCATTATGAGATGGGCTAAAAACTTTTTATCGCTTTTTATGGAGTAACCGGTGGTAATCAACAGTTCATTTTTCTTCAGCCACAGGGTTATATCCGGTATTTCCATGGTGTCAATGCATGTTATGGGATTGCCGGTTCCCCCGGCGCCTGCAACCAGCTTACAGTCCCTGAGGCAGTCCAGCTCCAGCGCATCTTTAATTGTAAAGGACATGTGTGTCATCCCCTTATCATTTGTCCAAATTCCTGCCAACGTTTACCTGCTAAGTATCTGCTTTTCCCAGCATATCATAAAGTGGATGAAATAGCAAAATATGATTCTTTTCAGACAACCTCCATGACAAAAGGCCGCAGCATTAACGGGACATACGCCCTCTTACGGGCATCCCGTTAATCCTGCAGCCTTTTATACAGCCGTCATCCATGCACCTGTATCCCTAATTCAGCAAAGCCCCATACCGCCCCAAAAAGCTCTGGGTCCTCTCATTATCC
>OGSS01001605.1_pt1 | contig 13522 bp, 14 predicted proteins | sample 1553591 | NCBI WGS metagenome assembly OGSS01 (sample SAMEA2580061, study PRJEB22360) | human gut metagenome | biome: human gut; feature: human-associated habitat; material: faeces | place: Denmark | collected 2008/2010
CAGACCAAAAGGAGAAAAAGACCAAAAGTCTTTTTGAACTTAGCCGTCAAATTATGAGGCGCCCAACCCACCGGCTGAACGCAGCATCAAGTATACGGGATACGGCTGTTTGGTCAAACCTGTATGCGTGTCGAAACCGTTGGAATCATTGGGGTTTCACGCTATCAACCTTCGGTTTTTCGGACTTGTCGTGGACTGATGTTCTTACTCTTTGAACAGGCATTTTGCGTATTCGTGGACGATAGGCAATACCATATCCTGCAATTCCGTATCGCTTACAGGCTGGGGGAGCCGGGTGTGTTCGGCGGCTTCCTCGAACCGGGACTTGGCGTCCAGAAGCTTCAAGTCGTACTGTTCGGGGTCGAAGTCACCATGCCGGATAGCCAATAGTTCCTCTTGGTCGATACCGGCACGGCTCACCTGAACCTCACCGGACTTCAACAGGACGGCTCCCATACGGTAGACGCGCAACGCGTGGGCCATGGCCTTATATGCTTTACTCGTGTCGCCTTCATGTTCACGCCGTTCGGCCAGCATGGTCTGCTGGTAGGCGTATCCGGAGAATGTTGACTTGCATTTCGTGTTGACGGCGAGCTTCTGGGCGAGTTGCAACAGGCGGAAACCGTAGTCGTCGCAGTGCAAAATGCAGTCGATTGGCAGGTTGACGAGTTCCACCATGTTAGGGTTCGCGTCACGGAGCATCCTCGCCACTTTGAGATAGGAGCGGACGACCATGTCTGAATCCGGCATATGCCTCTCCCCGTAATCGTGGAGGGAGAGGATTTGCCGCATGGTCGGCATGGTCGCCGCACGAACGTCCACGTCGGAATGCTCGTCCGCGATACCGTAGGCGTGGGAGCCTCCAATCCAAATGAGGGCGCACTTGTTCTCTGGCTTGTCGGCGTCGGGCAGGTCGGGTTGGGAATCTAACCATTCGAGTTGTTTTTCGGTTAGTTCCATGGACATCTTCAGTCTCCTTGCGAGCTATGTGAACTAACCCAGTATAACATAGAGAACCGAGCCGAATTTGTCAGAAGAAGCGTTTCAGGAAACCATCGAACAGGGTTTTAACCCAGTTCTTTTTTGCGGTGGCGGCGTGGTTTTTGTTCGCCGTGTCCGACTCGTTCCCAGCGTTGGACGCATCGCCGTTCTGACTGTGCTGACCGTTGCCGCCAGTCGTGTCATTGGTACTGTTCAAACCGGAAGCTCCGCTAGTCAATCGTTGTTTCACCTGACCGGTGGAGATGATGGTCTCGGTCGGACAGGCTTTCAGCACATCGGCCATCTCATCATGTTCAGTCTTGTCCACGATGAGTCCGTATTTGGCTTTGATACCGATTTGCAGACTCACGTAATCGCATTGGAACGTTTTGTTGGAAGGTTCCCATTCGGCGATGGTGCCGTCCTTCTTCACGTTGTTGGCTTCCGCTTGAGAAGCCAACAACACGTCGGGGTCGTTGTAGTAGGCGTCCCGCTGCTGGAAGTCGAGCTTGTCCAATCCGGAACGGTAGGCTTCCGCATAGGCGACCACATGGTCGATTTGTATGCCGCCGTCACGGTTGGATGCGCTCCCACCCTCCGTCTTGTTGGACGTGCCGCGTTGGAAGTGGATGGTCTTGCCCGTGTAAGGTTCCAGCAGGATTCCCGACTTCACGTTGCCGCGACTGTTGAAGGTCACGTTGTTCATGTCGCGTTCCAACACGAGGTCGCGCGTCGTGTAGTTGCCGGATTTTTCGTCAACTTTGTTCCATTGGTGGCTTTTGCGGTCGGACGACGCATTGGATTTCGTGCCGATGGTCAGCGTGCTCAACACTTGCGTGGCTGACTGTCCAACCGGAATGCTTCCCGTCGTAGGCGCGGCTGATATAGAGGGGGAGACGGCCAGTGTGGACAATACGAGTATGCAGGGGAGAGCTGTGCGGGCGCATCGCTGGATGATTTCGACCCGTCCGTTCAACGCGTCGTCTCTTTCTCCCCATCAGATGGGAGAACGTGTTCCGCTGCCTCATCCGAACGTTTGGATACGACGCACAAGCTCATGACAATCATGCCTAGAAGACATCCGACAAAAAGTCCGAGAATAAACGTTGCCATAGTTTTTTTCCCTTTCTTAAGGTTCAGCCTCGCGCGTTGTAGTCGGCGCACAGGTCGTTCATGGCGTGCAGAAGCTTGTATGTGTAGATGAACGGCCCGACGATGATGAGGGAGCCGAGAATGTTCCACAGTCAGTAGGTTGCGGCAGTGACCGTTACCGGTAGTCCACGAGCGGCCTGTTCGGTGCCGATACGGGAGCTGAGCTTGTGGAACCAGACAAGCCAGCCGATGCCAAGGGTCAGCCAGCCGAGCAGGAAGAACATGAGGCAATAGTGCATGGTGCGTTTGCCGTCACATCGCGTGGCGATGAGGTTCAGGGTTTCCCCGACTTCGCTCATCTGCCAGATGTCGTAGATGCCTAATGTGATGAGGCCGAGGAGCACGTATTTGAGTAGGCTGCGTTTGGTTCGGAGATTGCTCTGCCGGACTGGGGGCTGCTGTGGCGGCAGTGGCGGCTGGCTGATATTCACGTTGACTTGCGGCTGTTGCGGCATGGTCATTTTTGTTTCGCTCCTTGCGTTGAGATTAAAAGAGGAGGGTCGCGTCTTCTCTTTTTTTAAGTGGTTCTCCAATATATGGAGAACAATCTTTTTTAGTATTACAACCTCATTTTAGGGGAGTATAAGGTCGATTTCTTCTGAAAAGAGGTTTTTACGAGAAAAGCCCACCTGATAAACACAGGTGGGCTAAAAGCTCATAAAAAGTTAATAGACTGCGGTGCTTCCAGCCACGAGAGCGAGCATGAAGACAATAAGCCACAAGACAACACTGATGATGACTGATACGAGTGCTCCCATTCCGGCCTGTTTTGCACTCACCGGCTTCTCTGTCTTCCAAATGAGGAATAGGATGAGTCCGACGATAGGGAAGAAGAATCCCAATACCGCCCATCCGAACGACCCCGTGTCGGCGGGCTGCGGATTCACATACGGTTGCTGACCATACTGGTATTGCGCGTACTGCGGTTGCTGATATTGGGGTTGACCGTATTGAGGGGTCTGAGCATACTGTTGGCCGGTCACATATGGGTTAGCTTGCGGTTGCGCATACTGCGGCTGGTGGTATTGTGCCCGCTGGCTCTGACTGGGATTTGGGTACTGCTGTGGAGGGAAATTAGGGTCGCTCATGTCGGAAAGCCTTTCATTTGTGGAGGGTTTTTGTTTTCCAGCTTAAGGTATTTTTTCGTCGGAACAATAGGAAACCAAAAATACGATAGGGAGGAATTTTTCAGACGATTCGTCTGATTGCGTAGCTTCCGTACATGACCATGCTGACCGGTGCGACTCCAGTGCCTTGGCTTGGACTCATGGCGTTCATGACCATGCCGTTGCCAATGTAGATGGCGGCATGCGAACCGTTGGCGAGAATATCACCCGGTTGGGCTTCCGCCAATGATGCCACGGGCGAACCGACGCTCATTTGACTGCCTGACTGGTGGGGAGACTGACACCGAATTGCGCGAACACGTATTGGACGAATCCGGAACAATCCCAGCCTGATGGCTGGTTGCCGCCGTACACGTATGGGTATCCGCTGAACTGCATCGCATATTCGGCTACGGCCTGTCCGGTTTTGGATGCTGGGGGAGTGATGGCGGTTCGTTCCGCACTCCTACTGGCCTCCTCCTGTTGGATAGCTCGCGTTTGGGCTTGTCGTGCCGCCTGTTCCTGTGCCTGTTTGCGGGTCTCCTCTTCCTGTTGGGCCTTCAGTTCGGCGTCTTTCTCGGCTTGGGATTTCGTCTGCGGGACAATTAGGTTTTCGATACCACCCCAATCGCTGTCCGACTGCACGTCGGTGCTTACGCTTTCGCGGGTCAGGTCTCGGCGCGTGGTCGTGGTAGCAGGGAACGAACGCACGGAGTATACGGTGTTGTTCGATGGAGGGTATGCCATCGCAGTGACAGGCAATGCCATCAGACAGTCCGCGCACAGTGAAAGCACGAGCATGAGGGAGTGAATACTGTTCCTATTGCTCAACCTCAAAGTCCCATGCTCCTTAGCTCAGAAGCCAATCGTTGGGCTTCGGAACGGCTTAAATGCCATTCGCTCCAGAATTCGTCGCCACGGCGGACGAGATAGGTGGGGTCGGCGGGACTGCCCAATTGGGTTACGGTGATGTCGGTTCCCATATTCGGCTCCTTTCTTTTAATTTCTACCGGTATTCCACGAGTCGCAAGGGCACGTAGTTGCGGTAGCTGACTTGGGTTTCGTCCTTCGGGTCGGATAGTCGGCTGATGAGTTCCGCGCATTCCGCGTCCGTATACGTGCCGTCCTTGCTCGCCCCGCCCCCCAGATAGGTGCATGCGCCGCGAACGTTACGCTTCCGGTCGATGATGGTGTACATCAATTGTCCTTTCTTGTGGAACGGCCACTGGTGGGTACATATGATGAAACGGCTATCCCAACTGCGGGCGCGAACATCCCACCACATTTTCGCTTCGCTTTCGGGAATGCTGAATCGGACTTGTTTCGCATCCTCGGGCAGTACTTTGATGGTGAGTGGAATTTCAGACAGATAGTGTATTCCGGTGATTTCCGACAAGGCGAACAGAAGTTTCTGCGTGCTCGGCTCGACCTCAAATAGAACGTATTTGTAGTCTTCCGGAATGTCTTCAATCTCATCCCGGAACTGTTGCCATGCCTTGATGGTGTCCTTCGGCCAATCCGGCCAATAATCCTCTCCACTTTCATCGTGGACGAATTTCCTATCAAGTTCCATATTGGCAACAGCTTCGTAGGCTTCCTCATCGAACATGGGCGGCATGTGACGAACGTCCGTCTCAGCCTTCCCGTCATGCACGCTCACCGTGCAGATTACCGGATGGTCGGAGGACACGGTTCCGTCCCGTTCGAACCAGCGTAGGTTGCCGGGTTCCTTGGACTTGCTTGTCTCCTCGATGGGGTCACTACCTTCGGTACCGTAGGACGCGTAATACCTGTCCTTGCCGGTGAAGATGGTTACGGTGCCACCTTCAATGCCGACTATCGTCCAATCGATTTTCTCAACGCACAGTTCGCTTATCTCCTGCGCTGTTTTCTTATCCAACATGGTTTGCATCTTTCCCTTTTGGCGGCTTTCTGTGCCGCAAATCATTTCTTCGATGGGCTTTTGCTGTTCTTTCCGTCTTCTTGGAATGGGTCGAAGATTTCATCCCCGCCGGTGTCGAGCCGGTAGGGTGTGCCACCTCTGGCTTTCACGAACTCGTCAAACTCATGGCCTGTTATCGCGCCTTGGGAGTCATAATGCTTCGGCGTGAGCGGTTTGAAAGTCGGTTTCACCATTCTTGTGTTCTTTCCGGTCAGTAGTGGATGAATTGCAGTTGGGACGCCTGTTCCGCAGTGAACGTGCGGCTGAACGGTTTGCCATTGTATGCGCTACCGCATTCGGATGTGGTGATTGAACCATCCGCGCCAACGTTTTCGACAATCCCCACATGACCATACGTGGGGTCTGAATCGTATTGTCCACGTTGGAAGCAAATCACATCACCGACACGGGGAGTGTTGTCAACCCAATATCCGAGTTTGCGTGCCGTGTTCGCCCAGTCGGCACCATTACCCATGTGGGAGCCAGCGGGCAATCCCAACTGGTGGCGACGCACGTAAGCCCACCAAGTGCATTGTGAAAACTCGTAGGCGTTACCTATGTCTCCGGTCGCATGATTCGGGTCGAACCCGTCAGGAGTCTGCCCCTCGTCACGCCCGTTAACCAACGATTTAACCACCGGATTATCCGCACTGATAGCAGTCAGCTTGCCGATAACACCATCGGAGTCGGACATGCTCCAACTTCCATCATTGCTTGTGACCTTATAGTCCTTCAACTCTTCACGGGACGCGCTACGGGATGCCGCACTGGTTTCAGTCAACGTGCTTCGAGTAATGGCGGTACCCGTATCAAACGGCTTAGCCTCAGCGTAAGCGCTGGGAGTTGGCTTCAACACAAGCATAGACGTACCGGCGGCGGCGAACATTCCAGCCAACAAACAAACCGCGATACGCCGTTGGAACAGCCTACGCCGACGTTGCATGACTCTAGTTGGAGCCGCTTTATGTGCAGGTGAACCCAATTTAACACTCCGCTTCTTCCTGCGCGGAGAAGAACTGCGGGCCACCAATACACTTGTCGAACTGGTAAGTGTCCGGAGCGCCCATCATACGGCGAAGCAGAGGAGCATGCTTGGTCACAATCTTGTTCTTAAACAAACCGCCGACAGCCTCCCAAGTCACATTGATGGTTCTGCCGGACTCATTCTCCAAAGTGGCTTTCTGAACCTGTTCCTCGCGTCCGGGCGCGGTATGCTCACCGGCTGGAAGATAGTAGAAGCTTATATGTTGGCCTTTATATATTTCTACCGGATATATCGTGTTTCCCACGAATACTTTTATCGACGCCACTTGTTTTTCCTTTGATGTTGGGAGTTGCTGTTCCAATTCAATGGTACTGGCTTATCCAAGTGGCTGAATAGGAAAACGCGCCATTCGTAAGCGTTTTTCGGCTGGGGAACAGGATTGAGGGAGCAGGTTTGATTACGCATTCTAATACCTTTTAGAAGCTTGGCTGTTTTTCTGGTTAGAGATTAACACACTGAATAGTTCTCATAAAAACCTGACATAATGTACATTATCGGCTAAAATAGATTTTCCTAAAAACAGTCTTTTCACAAAAAAGATACCTGCAAGGCATGTCTTAAACATCATATCTTACAGGTATCCTCAGCTTTTAGAATTCCGGCTCGTCGTTCTGCGACGCCGGTGCCGGATTGCCTATCGGAGCCCCCCACGGGTCGTCGGACGCGGCTGGCTGGAAATTGTCGGCACCATAATTGTTCGGATTTTGGAACACTGGCGGATTGTTCGGATTTTGGAACATCTGACCATTGTTCTGCTGGGTGTTGGCACGGTTGCCGCCGTCGTATCCGCCGTTGCGTTTCGGATTGGGCATGACCTGCGCGGTCGCGTGACGGAGTCCGACACCGATGTTGGTGACTGTGAATTCCACCATCGAACGCTTCTGTCCGGTCTGCTGGTCTGTCCAACTGTTCTGCTTCACGTCGGCCAACGCCACCACGTCCATGCCTTTACGGAGTGTGTTCATGATGTTGTTGCCGAGCGTGGTGTCCCACACTTTGCATCGTGCGAAAAGCGTCTGCCCGTCTTTCCACTCGCCGGTCTTCTTGTCCTGATAGCGGGTGCCTTCCGCAATGGAGAATTCAACCAGATTGGGGTTGCGCTGGTTGCGTTGCGGGTCGTCGGTGAGTCGGCCTTCGAGGGTTGTGCTTGGGATTGGCATGTGTTAAACCTTCCATTGAATTTGTGAACTATCCCAGTATAGCAGATATTGGCGTGATTTGACAGAAAACGCGAAAGAGAAGACCCCTACCCCAATGGAATCGTAATTAATCATCCTTATCGAGAAACTTCATCAGCTCGTCAATGGACGAAGAAGAGAAGATGTACTCCCCTTCCAAAGCCTCACGTCGTGCTTCGACGTTGACGCTATTAGACATACTCTCCGAGTATGTCACATGTCGGTTGTCTTCTTGATTCTGCTCATGGCATTTCGAGGAATTGATAGACACAGTAAAACTTTCTAAAGAAAAAATAACAAGACAATCATACACACCCTTAACCGAGGAAGCCCCCAGTTTTTTAAGACTGGAGGCTTCCTCGCTATATATAGGCGTTACTCGTTTCGGCTACGTAGCCGAGCGAGCAGTATTCCAATGCCGCCGAGTCCGGTGATGATGGCCGCGATGACCAGTCCGTAGATTGGAGCGCCGGTGCTGGCTAGAGGATTCTGGGAGTCAGAATTCTGTTCGCCATTATCAGCCGTTCCATTGGTGGATGCGTCGGCAATCTCCTTGTCCTTGTCGGAGGAGACGCCGTTGGCTTTCTTCCACACGCAGGTCAATGTCAGGTCTTTGACCACGAGCTTGCTCATGTCGTAGACGTTGCCGTCCTTGTCAATGAAGCCGTCGAACACGTATCCGTCGCGGGTTGGATTGGATGGAAGTGTCAGCTTCTCACCATCCTTGACCTCGTAACGTTCGGTCTTGCCGTCATACAAGGTCACTGTCACGGTATGCTTCTTGACGGTCGGGGGCATGGTATTGGCTTCCCACACTGCGGTCAAAGTCATATCCTTGGATACCGCAGTGTTGAAATCGTAGTCCTTGCCATCCAACTGCCATCCGACGAACTTGTAACCGTTCAAGGTCGGGTCTGCGGGCTTCTTGACCTTTCCTCCCTGTTGGATGGTTTGCAGGTCAATCTTCGAACCGTTGCCGGTATCGAATTTGACGGTGTAGAAGACCGGTTTTGGAGTTTCGTTCTTCTGCCATGTGGCGGTCAGAATGATATCCGTGGTGATTGGAGTGTTCCAGTCGTAGTCCTTGCCGTTCAACTGCCATCCGGTGAAAGTGTATCCGGTACGCTTCGGGTCGGTCGGACGTGTGGCCTTATCACCTTCCTTGACTTTTTGAGATGGGATGTTGGAAGCGCCGCCCGTATTGAACGCGACCGTGAATAGGGTCGGGGCTTTCTCAGTCCACGATGCGGTGAGGGTGATGTCGCCGGTGATTGGAGTGTTCCAATCATAGGCTTGTCCGTTCAGCAACCAGCCTTGGAAGTCGTATCCTTCACGGGTTGGGTTTGCGGGTTGGATGGCTTTCTCCCCCTCATCGACGGTCTGCTGGCCGATTTCAGACCCTCCGGTCGTGTCGAATGTGACCGTGTGGCGTTTCGGCTGGGGCTTCTGGTTTTCAACCCATGTGGCCTTCAAGGTGATGTCGGCTGTGACGGGAAGGTTGAAATCGTATGGTTCGCCGTTCAGCGTCCACCCTGAGAACGTGTATCCGTTCTTGGTTGGCGTATCCGGTACCGTGACGGTCTCGCCATCATTCACGGTCTGCTGTGCGACCATGCTTCCACCATCGGTGTAGAAGCTGACCGTATGGGTGACGGGCTTCGGCTCCTCATGCTTCTTCCACGATGCGGTCAGAGTCATGTCGCCGGTGATTGGAGTGTTCCAATCATAATCCTTGCCGTCCAACAGCCATCCTTGGAAGTCGTAACCGTCCATGCTCGGGTCTGCCGGACGGATGACGGTCTTGCCTTCAATGATGGTCTGCGGGTCAACCTTGCTTCCCTCACCGGTGTCGAAACGCACGGTGTACGTGTTCGGCTGTGGTATCGGTTTGCGATGGTAGATTGCGGTCAGCGTGATGTCACCGGTGACTGGCTTGTTGAAATCATACTGGTCGTTGTCAAGATACCATCCGTCGAACACATAATCGTTCTTCACCGGGTTTGCCGGGCGGCGGACGGTCAACCCGTCCTGAACCGTCTGCGGGTCGATGCTCGTGCCTCCGTTCGAGTTGAACGTGACGGTGTGCATGACCGGCTTCGGGTCTTCATGCTTCTTCCACTTGGCGCTCACCAGAGTGTCAGAGGTAATCGGCTGTTCGAAATCGAATTCGGAACCGTCGATACCAACCCATCCTTGGAAGTCGTAGCCGTCTCGCACCGGATTTTCCGGCGGGGTGACGGTGTTCCCCTCGGACACTGTGCGAGCATCGGACGGACTGCCGTTCTGATAGTCGAACGTGACCGTGTAGGTCTTCGGCTGGGGTTGCTCATTCTTCTGCCAGTGTGCGGTCAGAATGAGGTTGCCTGTGACCGGAGTATCCCAATCGTATGCGGCGTCTCCCGCATACCAGCCGAGGAATGTGTAGCCTTCACGGGTCGGGTCGTCAGGTTTGACGGCGGTCTTGCCTTGTTCGACCGTCTGGGACGCCACCTCACTTCCGTCCGCTGAATCGAACGCCACCGTGTAGGATTCGACTTTCGTCTTCTCCCACTTGGCTTTCAATGTCACATCCTTGGTGACGGGCGTGGTGAAATCATACGGTTTCCCATCCAACAGCCAACCCTTGAACTCGTAACCGGTCTTGGTTGGGGCGGTAGGTTCGGTCGCCGTTCCCTTGTCCTTCACCGTCTGGGAGGGGACTACGGTTCCTCCATCGGTGTCGAACGTGATGGTGTAGGTCTTCGGCTTGACGGGAGTCCATACGGCTGTCAGGACAAGGTCGGCTTTCACCGGAGTGGTGAAATCGTAGTCAACGCCGTTCAGAGTCCATCCCTTGAACTCGTAGCCTTCACGGGTCGGGTCGTCCGGCTTGGAAACCTTGCCGCCATCCTTGATGGTCTGCGGGTCGATGCTGGTGCCGTTCGCAGTGTCGAATGTTACGGTATACTTCTTGACCTCGTTGCGCTTCCATTGCGCCGTCAATGTCATGTTGGATGTGACGGTGTTCAGGAAGTTCCAGTCGGAGTCCTCATACTGCCATCCCATGAACGTGTAGCCTTCACGGGTTGGATTGTCTGGCCGGTCGATGGTGGAGCCTTCCTTGACCTTCTGGTCTGCGATATTGCCATCTCCCCCGTTCAAATCGAACTTCACGGTGTACGTGCTCTTGTTCTTCGTCCAAGAGGCCGTCAACGTCAAATCCTGCATGACGGGAGTGGTGAAATCATAAGGGTCTCCGCCCAACAGCCAACCGTTGAACGTGTAGCCTTCACGGGTTGGATTGTCCGGTTTGGACACGGGGTCGCCTTCCTTGACGGTTTGGCTATCGACCTTGCTTCCCTTGCCACTGTCGAATGTGACCGTATGTTTCTTGGCTACTGGCGTGTTCTTAGACCATAGTGCCTTCAACGTGATGCTGGAGGTGACTGGAGTGTTGAAATCATACGGGTCGCCGTCAAGAGTCCAACCTTGGAACGTGTAGCCATTCAATGTCGGATTGTCCGGCTGGGATGCCCTCTCCCTGTAGGGCACTTGCTGGGAGTCCACGTCGCTTCCGCCATTGGAGTCGAAGCTGACGGTGTACGAGTTCTTCGTCCAATGGGCTTCCACAGTCAAATCATCCGTAACGGGCGTGGTGAAATCGTACAGGGAGTCTCCGGAATACCATCCGTCGAACGTGTAGCCTTTCTTGGAGGGAACCGTTGGAACGGTGGCCGAGGAACCATCCGCCACCGTCTGGGTGAAATCGTCTCCCGCACCGGTGAAAGTCACCGTATGCGTCTGCACCTGCGCGGTCTTCCAAGACGCGGTCAATGTCATGTCGGCGGTGACAGGAGTGTCGAACGAGTACGCTTTGCCATCCAACAGCCATCCGTCAAAATCGTAACCGTCCAAAGTCGGGTCAACCGGCTTGACGACCTTATCGCCATATGCGATGGTCTGCATAGGATACCAGTCGTCACTGGCTCCGGCGTCGAAATACACTTCGTAAGTGTTTACCGTCCACTTGGCGGTGATTACCGCATCATCATAGACGGGTTGTGTGAAATCGTATGGGACTCCATCCTTGTACCAGCCTTTGAAACGGTAGCCGGTCTTGGACGGATAGTCGTCGGGTTGTGTGATAGTTCCCCCATCCTCGACGGTTTGGGATTCGACGGTGGTTCCTCCATCAGTGTCGAAGACTACCGTATGACCGTTCTTCGCATGGAACTTATAGGAGACGGACACTTCCCCGTCACTGCTGGTCAGCGTGTAGGACAGTCCATTGTTCTTGGTGAGGTTCCACCCGTTAGGAATATGGCCGATGGTCACGTTCTTGGTTCCCATCGGTACGGTGAATTCACCACCGGAGACCGGGTCGAAGCCGTTGAGGTAGTCTCCGTTGGGGAGTTTTGCGGTGACGTTCTTCAATTCGGAGGAGGAATACTTGTGCTTCGCATGTTTGAACGTGTAGACGACTTTGATTTTCCCGTCGGGACTGGTCACCGTGTAGGTCATGTCATTGTCGGACGATTTGGTATCCCAACCGTCGGGCACGCCGGTAATCCACACGGTAGCATGCTCGCCAATGGTGTAGGTGCCGGACTCCATCGGCTTGAAGTCCTGAACCACGCCGTCGTCGGTAGAGGCTGACACTTTGACAAGCTCGTCCACCGAATAGGTTTTCACATGCTTGTTGAAACGGTAGGATACCGAAAGGTCTCCACTGGTCAACGTGTACACCTTGTATCCGTCACCGTCGGTTGTGGTCTGAGTCCACCCGGACGGCACGTTGACGATGGCGATTCCTTGACCGTCTTCGTATTCGTAGATACCGGACTGTTTCGGGTTGAATCCGGAAACATAGTTGCCGCCGACGATGGCTTTCACATTCGATAATTCGTCCAGACTTGCCTGATGTTTGGCGATGTTGAACACGTAGGTGACAGAGACGGAATTGTTCGGACTGGATACCACGTAGGTGATGGTGTTGCCGTCAACACTGCGTTGAGTGTTCCAATCGTCGGGCACGTTGGCGATTTCGACGTTCTTGGTGGTTTCAGGGAAGCTCCAAGCGCCTCCCCTGTAGTCAAATCCGTCCACCAGTTCCCCGTCAGCGAATGCTCGGACGTATTGGAGCTGGTCGATGTAATAGTAGCCTTCGTAATCCGAGGTTGGATGGAAGATGTAGGTGAACGTGTCCCCGCAGGGGCCGGTCAGCGTGTATACGCGGTTTAGTTTTCCGGTGGAAGGATTGTTGTAGTCAACTTTCCAACCGTCGGGCACGCCTTCCAAACGCACGTCGGTGTTCATTGGAATAGCGAGGGTGTCGGTGTTGGCGAGCGTGTAGTCGAATCCTTTCACCGCACTGCCATCAACAGTCAGATACGCTTTCAGATTCCTCAACGAGTTGATGCTGTCATGTGGCCGGGTATCGTCGTACAAGAACGTATATTGGACACTTGGCGTGTCCGAATCCTCCGGATGGGCCGTATACGTGTAATGGTCATCCTCGGAATCACCATCCAACACCCAGCCGGATGGCGCGTTCTCATAGCCTTTCATATCCCCGGCGGTCACATCGTGGATAGTGAATCCTTGGGTAATGTCACCGTCCACAGCCTGACCGTTCAGAGTGATTGTCATGCCATGAAGCTCCTCGACGGTATGAACCGCGCCGTCAGCCCCATCGAACCAGTAACGGTATGTGGTGGAACCGTTGGACAGGATATACAGGATGGAGTTCTTGTTGGTGATTTCGTTGAACGCGCTACTCCATTGCACAGTCCAATCGTCGGGAACTCCGGACAGTCTGACCGTTCTACCGGTCGCATCGTATACTTCTCCGCTTCCTGACGGGTCGAAACTCGCCAACCGAGTTCCATCTAGATAGGCTTTCACACCCTCCGGATAGTCGCTTACGGTACTATTGGCGGACGCGGCATAAGCCTCCGATACGGGTGTCAGCACGACACTCGCGGACCCCAATAGCGGCATGAGCGTCATCGAACCCGCCACAAGCAGGGCGATAGGTTTACGCATGTTCCTCTTTCCGTGTTTTTCTTTCTATGTTAAAGACCTTCAAAGAAAAGTTTGGGGAGGCGGGGGGGCACGGCCTCCCCCCCCCGTAATCGTG
>OGSS01001606.1_pt1 | contig 13509 bp, 13 predicted proteins | sample 1553591 | NCBI WGS metagenome assembly OGSS01 (sample SAMEA2580061, study PRJEB22360) | human gut metagenome | biome: human gut; feature: human-associated habitat; material: faeces | place: Denmark | collected 2008/2010
GAAAAACCTTGATTTTCCAGTGTTTTCAAAAGTATCGTTATCTAACGTCAGCTTTCTTCGGCTCTGAGTTCATGACCGGCTATATATTTTTTTCCCGACCGTATACATCCTGCATCATTCATTACGGATGGCCCCGCGTTTCTCTCCCCCAACAGACCCAATGCCCCTGCATGATTAATTTGTGCAGTCACCATGGTTCCGTTCTTATGAATTGTTTTAGCCAGCTCTGCCACACTCTTTATGGTCTCATCTGTTGCCAGGGACAGTTGATGATCCACTGCCCTCCCACTCTGTGATATAAAGCAATGTTCTGTCACAGCCATTGATATATAGCCGCCCTGTGTCTTTTCTTCGTAATGCTTTAATAGCTTTTCTGTAACCAATCCATTTTCATCTGCGAAATTTGTAGCTATTGGCGGAAAAATTAACCGATTCTTAAATATGAGTTTTTTTGTTTTTAAACCTGACTGTAAAATTGACATTTCTTCCTCCTTGTTCACAATTAACAATATTATCAAAAGCCTATCACTCAAATGACTGATAGGCCTGTAATTAATAAATAATCTTTACCCTAGACTAATATGGTAGTACCCCTTCAATACTTCTATTACAGATTCTACATCCGGACCGGCTGTTGGCGACTCCGGCAAATATGATGCGGTGACCTTTGTATCCTTTACACCACTTGCAGTAATCAAAAGTACCACCTTTTCTCCCTGTTTAATCTTTCTTTCAGACAAAAGCTTTTTAAGCCCTGCATATGCAGCTGCTGACGCTGACTCACAGTAAACGCCCTCCTTTTCAGCCAATTCCTGCTGTGCTGCATTTAACTCATGGTTATCTGAAAGCGTGGTGGCAATACCTTTTGACTGTTGAAGAGCATATAATGCATGATACGTTCCCCAAACCGTTGACATGGATGAGGCAACACTTCCCCAACTTTCCACTGGTTTAATTAGCTCACTTCCGGAATTATATGCCTTTGCCACAGGTCCGTAATCCTCAACCGAAACCATTTGTGGTATCTTATCAATAAACCCCATCTCTTTAAGTTCTGAAAATCCTTTCATAATCCCAAATAATGCATCACCATAGCAGATTGGTACCACGATTTTATCCGGAAGAACATCCATCTGTTTAAAAAGCTCATACGCAATTAGTTTATACCCTTCCATAGCCCAGGCATTGCTTCCCACAATTGGAACCGTGTAATTGGTAGCCGGATACCATCCATATCTATCCACCATGTATTTTAAGACTTTCCACCTATCTTCTCCGGTTTCCACCCCTACCACACCGGCTCCATAAACCTGCATGAAGGTTTCCAGTGTTTTATTTACCCCCTTCACCGTCATTATGACGCAAGGAATTCCTGCTTTTGCCGCAAATGCAGCTCCAGACGCCCCATTGTTTCCAGTGGATGCATAGATGACTCCCGGAGCATTCATCTCTATGGCCTTATTCACCAGCACCGCATTCAAACGGTCTTTATGGCCCCATGTCGGGTTGCGGGTTTCGTCTTTAATATATAACCCAATCCCCAACTCACCGCTTAACCGCTCTAACTTTGTCAAAGCAGTGTTGCCAACTCCCAGGTCAACTAATTCGCGCTTTTCTTTAAACGGAAGCATTTCACGGTATGTCTCCATATTGTCATTCGGAAACATCTCCATAAAACTTTCCTTCCGTCCGTCGGCTTTCGGCAGTTCGTAAATCGGAGTTACATTTGAGACAAACTCACTTGTCCTGCAATCCGGACATCCCTCAAAAAGATTCTCCTGTTCAAATACATGCCCGCATTTTAAACATCTGACTTTTCCAGTATACATACACACACTCCTTCGGCATCATGCATTACATATAAGCGATTACTTCAATCTCAATACCTGCTCCCTTAGGCAGGGCCGATACCTGAACACAAGAACGGGCAGGTGGATTGTCACCAAAAAATTCACTATATGCCTGATTCACCTCACCAAACAGCTTCAAATCTGTAACATAAATAGTTGTTTTTACAATTTTATCCAAAGAACTTCCTGCCTCTGTTAGGATTTCCTCAATATTTTTCATCGCTTGTCGAGTCATGTCTTTAGCGTTTTCTGTTGTAATGTCCCCCGTTTCAGGGTTTATGGGCAGCTGGCCGGATACAAAGACAAATCCATTCATCGCGACTCCCTGAGAATAGGGGCCAATTGCTGCCGGTGCTTTTTCCGTTGCTATTATTCTCATAATAATCTCCTTTTTAAGCTGTAATTTAGTTTCATATGCCATGAATCAATCCTTATAACTGAACTTCGATAAGATTACCGGATGTTTTGGTCAGCCGATACGTACCGTTTCTGGTAACCTGAAGAGTATCCTCCACCTGCACGCCTCCCCAGCCAAGAATATAATATGGTGTTTCAATACATAGCACCATATTCTCCTCCAACTCATCCTTAACATTCGGCGCAACAGACGGCGAGTCATAAATCTCAAGACCGATTCCATGACCGCAGTGGTGTCTGCGGTAATCCACGATCCCCTTTCTTACTGCCTTAACTGCAGAGTCGAAAATTTCCTCACAAGCAACACCGGGACGCATTGACGAAATGGCCGCAATCTCACCTTCCTGTATCCAGTGATACATTTCTTTGATCCTGACAGCTGCCTTACCAATCGCAACTGTACGGGAAATATCAGATTTATAGCCCAAATAGTCGCATCCTAAATCAAACCGGACATGTGATTCTTCTGTAAGCCCTAAATCCGTATTAACAGTATCTACATTTGCAGTCCGGATATCTATGGTTGCCACACAAAAGAACGGACTGCCGCCTAACGCATACACTTCATGGTTAAACCTTGCTTCCATTTGTTTCTCTGTCATCCCCACATGCATGTCTCTGACCACTGCGTCAATCGATTTTTCTGCAATTTCAGCCGCACATTCCAAATATGAAATTTCTTCCGGGTGTTTGATTTTTCTCGCCTCGCTAAAGAGAGATGCAGCCGGTATAAATTCATACTGTGGGAATCTCTGCCGCAGATAATTCCATATTTGAATGGTTACAATACTTTCGTCCAGACCAATTCGCCCTTTTGACAGCCCGCAGTCCTTTATCGCCTGAACAAGTGCTATCTCCGCATTCTCAAAGCAAGCCTGTCCCAAATTCCGTACAGCCCTTGCCAAACCATCTGGCTTCTTAACGCAGTCATACTGGAATGCTCCATAACAATAATAATGATAATCACCCAGCCTCTCATAAGCTGCCACAGCTTCTCCATAACCAATCACAAGGGACGGCGTTTCACTTCTCATATCCATTACAGAATAAGTCTGTGTCCGGTGGAGCATGGTTCCCCCAACACATATAAAATCTGTCATGTATGTAATGTTCTCATGCAGACTGGCAATCAAAATATCCACACCGTACTGTTCAGCATAACGCTTAAGCCGCCCTAATTTATACTCCTTCAAAGCAACCGATGACATTTAACATTCCTCCTATATGGCATTATTTAATGCATATTTCAAGAAAATAAAATAACCAGGCTGTCCACAAAAGTAGATATGTTTCGTACTGCAATTGTTAATGTGATACATATGATAACCACTCCAACCACATTGAACACCTTCCTGTTTGTAAACTCACCCATGAACGTTTTATTATTGCAGATACTTACAAGCAAAATTGCATTTAGTGGAATTACAAACGCATTGGCCACCTGCGCAAATAGTATGATTTCCGTAGGCGATGCCCCCATAAAACATCCTGCGAAAACGCCAAAACCCAGGACTACCGCCATGATGATTCGAAACTTTGTTCCTTTGACATTTTCCCCCCAACCTAGAATTCCGCAAATCGGAAATGCTGCGGATAACGGAGCAGTGAGCGCCGAACTGAATCCGGCAGCCCATAAACCCAGCCCAAATACAACTGTAGCCCAATTTCCCAAAATAGGAGTCAATGATTCTGCCATGACTTTGCCGTTTGTAATCTCTATTCCTGTGCCGTAAAAAGCCGCAGATGCACAAATTACAATGGACGATGATATAATGAAAACCATTCCCAGCGAAATAATGGAATCCACCCATGATGTGGCAATCGCATCATGTTTGTCTTCTCTGTCTCCCCACTTTTTCGCCGCAGAAGAAGATTGAAGAAATACTGTAAATGGACTGATTGTCGTACCGATAAGTCCTGTCAGTACATACCAAGCGCGGTCAACTTTAGGAATTCTAGGTATAAACAGCCCCTTTATAACTTCGCCCCAGTTTGGACAGATTGCAACAGCTGTAATAAAAAATAATACTCCCATCAATGCCACCAAAGCCGTTAAACACTTTTCAACATATGTGAAATTTCCAATAAACAAAAGAATTGCCCCGCCAATGCCCAGTATGAGAATCCAGACGTTTCTGCTCACGCTGGGGAAAATTGCCTCCATTCCTAATGTGGCGCCTGTCAGGTTACTTGTCTCAAAAGCTGTGTTACCCACAATCGCGGCTGTTACAAAGATAAAAGCTAAAAAAATATGTACCTTTTTATCTTTATATATACTGCGCTCCGCTTCCCCCAACCCTTTCTTACTTACAATCCCCACACGCGTCGCCATGTTTTGTAAAACCAGGACAGACAGGGTTGAAAAAAGCATGGTCCAAAGTAATGTATAACCATAACTTGCCCCTGTAATTGTACAGGTGGTTACAGTCCCCGGACCAACAATCGAGGCAGCAACCATTGCGCCAGGTCCTACTTCTTTAACGCGCCTAAAAAAATCCTTCATTGTCCTCCTCCTTTGTGTTATTATTTGTCCTGAAACAGCCTTTCTTCAATCTCATTGTTCAGAATATCTGATACAAACATATGACAAGCCTTGTGTGAAATCGCGATAGGCAGCTTTGCCTTCTGCACAATTACCTGGGGTGTTATTCCACATCCCCAGAATACGGGCACTTCATCATCTGCTACCGGATTGGGGTCCCCATATTCCGGTTTATTAAAGTCACTGATTCCTATTGCCTCCGGATTACCATGATGTACCGGTCCTCCATGGACATGGGGAAACTTTCTCGTCACTTCATATGCCTTCTCAACCATATCTTTTTTCACTGCTCTCATACTCACCACCATTGGACCAGAAAAGACACCCGCTGGTTCACACATGATATTAGTCACATAACAACTATTTCTATTTCCTGTCTCCCAATATGTGATTGGAATTCCATTCTCCACCAAAGCCTGTTCAAAGGAGTAGCTGCACCCAATAAGAAACCCTACCATATCCTCACTCCAGTACTGTGTGGCATCTGTACATTCCTCAACCATAACCCCATCCCTGAAAATATTATATTTAGGAATATCCGTATAAATATCAGCGTGGTCTGCAAGCCGATGTACATATCTATCTCCTGGCTTAGTGTAATCAAGAATTGGACAGGGCGCCGGATTTTTTTTTGCAAACTCCTTGAAATCCTCAGCATACTTCTGAGGCATTATAATCAAATTTGCCTGAACATATCCCGGGCATAATCCTACTGTACTTTCAGTTACCTTACCGTCTCTTATGAGCTGACGAAGCTCTGCCGGTGTAATGTCATTCAATTTCCCCATAAAACTCCCTTCTACTAATTGAAAATATTCATTGTTTTGTATGCCAAATAAATTATGTTGAATTATGATAAAATTCAACGATTATCTCTCACAGCCCTTGATTTACGGGCGTTTTCAAAGGATTGTAGGCTGAAATTACTACCAATTTACTACTTACGGAGTTAGCTTTGATATGCCGCCGAAATCCTTATGAAGATAACCCATACCGCCGTTATCAAATGACGCGGCACATCAGCAATCAAATAGAGAAGCACAACACACCACCAGACAGGCGGCGTTTCTTACTTCCACATGGAAGAACAGGAACGCCGCTTTTTTTATGCCCTCATGTCACGCAGTAGGGGCAAAGGAAGCCTTGTATCATGGGGCTTTGTGGGCGCGGTTTTGACCGGGCAAGGGAAATATACCTAACCTCTCAAAAACGCCGTCCTACCGCGTGACAAATCCACAGCAAAGGAGTGATGAAGCTATGGCAGTTTTCCGCGTGGAACGAAACAAGGGCTATACCGTCATGAGTAACCACCACCTACGCAACAAGGAGCTGACCCTAAAGGCAAAGGGTTTGTTATCGCAAATGCTGTCCCTGCCGGAAGATTGGGACTATACCCTTGCGGGACTGTCCTACATCAACCGGGAAAGCATAGACGCTATCCGCACCGCCATATGGGAGCTTGAAAAAGCCGGATATATCACAAGACGGCAGGGGCGCGACGGCAAAGGCAAAATGACGGCTATTGAGTACACCATTTACGAACAGCCGCAGCCCCCGCCGGAATTGGATTGTCCGATATTGGAAAATCCAACAGCGGATAACCCGGTATTGGAAAATCCGACGACGGATAACCCGACGTTGGAAAATCCAACGCAATTAAATAAAGAGATACAAAGAACTGACTTACCAAAAACCGATTTATCAAAAACGGATTTATCAAGTACCCATTCCATTCCTATCCATTCCCTAAATCCCCTGCCTTTGGAGCAGGGCGCAGCGGCTACGCCGCCGGAACGGAAAGGAACGGGAAAGAGCGACGCATACAAAATCTATGAGGAAATCATCAAGGACAATATCGAGTATGACTTTCTCTTGCAGGACAGCAGCATAGACAAAGACCGTCTGAATGAGATTGTAGACCTCATGCTTGAAACGGTATGCACCGCACGAAAGACAATCCGTATTGCCGGGGACGACTACCCCGCCGAGCTTGTGAAAGCAAAATTTATGAAGCTCAACAGCTCACACATTCAATTCGTCTTTGACTGTATGCGGGAGAACACAACCAAAATCCGCAACATCAAACAGTATTTACGGGCGGTACTCTTTAACGCCCCGACCACCATTGACAGCTATTACACCGCCCTTGTCGCCCACGACATGGCAAGCGAAAAAATCTGAAAGGAGTACAGACCATGAAACAGGGAGCCTTGATTTTTGATGAAACCACCGACCGCTACGACATTCGCTTTGACCTTGCCGACTACTACGGCGGCTTGCATTGCGGGGAATGTTTCGACGTGATGATTGGCGGCAAATGGAAACCGACCCGCATTGAAATGAACCCGTCGCAGGAATGGTATCTTGTGGGGGTACGCGCCGGGAACTTGAACGGCTTGCGGGTGCGGCTGTAAGCCCATGCGCCGCAGCACAGACAGGGACAGCCAGAAAAGCGGCTGTCTTTTTTTCATGCCACAAAGCGGAGTACCACCTTAAAGCAGACCGCGAAAGGAGGACGGTAAATGCAAGATGAAGTCAACGAAAAGACCATTGCCATATCCATAAAGGCAACGAAACTGACGGCGGCACTTTTACAAGCCGCCATGAAAAAGCTGCTTGCACAGGCGAAAAAGCAGCTTGACAAACAGGCAACGCCCCACGGCAAGCAGACCCTAAAGCAGCTTATGAAGCAGAACGCGGGCGTGTCAAATATCGAAATCACCGACAGCAATATTAAAGCCTTTGAGAGTACGGCGAAGAAATACGGCGTTGATTTTGCGCTGAAAAAGGACGCGACGGAAACCCCGCCCCGTTACCTTGTGTTTTTCAAGGGCAGGGACGCGGACGTGCTGACCGCCGCTTTTAAGGAGTTTTCCGCAAAGAAGCTGACACAGGAGCAAAAGCCCTCAATCCGCAAGGCATTAGCCACCTTTAAGGAAAAGGCAAAGCTGCTGAACGCCAACCGGGAAAAGGTGAAGAACAAGGACAGGGGGCGGGAACTATGAACAACGTCAATCTGAAAAAGCTGATACTTCCCAATCTGCCCTTTGTGTACCTCTTTGACAAGGTGGCACAGGCGGCGCGGCTTGCACCGGGCGCGGACTTCTCCGCTAAAGTGCTGCATATCGGGAACGGCTTCAACGCTGCCTTTGCAAACGCCGCGCCGAGCTTTAACCCCGTGGATATGCTTGTCGGCGTTGCCGGGGCTGTCCTTATCCGGCTGATTGTCTACTTCAAGGGCAAGAACGCGAAGAAATACCGCAAGAATGTAGAGTACGGTTCTGCCCGTTGGGGAAATGCCGAGGACATAAAGCCCTATGTAGACCCGGTATTTGAAAACAATATCCTGCTGACACAGACCGAACGGCTGATGATGAGCAGCCGCCCGAAGCTGCCGAAGTATGCGAGGAATAAGAACGTCCTTGTAATCGGCGGTTCCGGCAGCGGCAAGACCCGGTTTTTCGTCAAACCAAACCTTATGCAAATGCACAGCAGCTATGTTGTGACTGACCCGAAAGGGACGGTTTTAGTCGAGTGCGGCAAACTCTTACAGCGCGGCGGCTACCACATCAAGGTGCTGAACACAATCAATTTCAAAAAAAGTATGCGCTACAATCCCTTTGCCTATATACGCAGCGAAAAAGACATTTTGAAACTTGTCAATACCTTAATCGCCAATACCAAAGGCGACGGGGAGAAATCCGGCGAGGATTTTTGGGTGAAAGCGGAACGGCTCTTTTATTGCGCTCTTATCGGCTATATCTGGTATGAAGCCCCGGAGGAAGAAAAAAACTTCACGACCCTGCTTGACATGATAAATGCGTCGGAAGCCCGCGAGGACGACCCGGAATTTCAAAGCCCCGTTGACCTCATGTTTGAACGCTTGGAAGAAAAAGACCCGGAGCATTTCGCCGTGAAGCAGTACAAAAAATTCCTGTTAAGCGCGGGCAAGACCCGTTCCTCAATCCTTGTCAGTTGCGGCGCAAGGTTAGCCCCCTTTGATATTCGGGAGCTACGCGAACTTATGGAAACCGACGAAATGGAGCTTGACACCATAGGCGACCGAAAGACCGCCCTGTTTGTCATTATCAGTGACACCGACGACACCTTTAACTTTGTTGTTTCAATCCTCTACACACAGCTATTCAACCTGTTATGTGACAAAGCCGACGACGTATACGGCGGGCGGCTTCCCGTCCATGTGCGCTGTCTTTTGGACGAGTTCGCCAATATCGGACAGATACCTAAATTTGAAAAGTTGATTGCGACAATCCGCAGCCGGGAAATATCAGCCTGTATTATCCTGCAATCACAGTCACAGCTTAAAGCTATTTACAAGGACAACGCCGACACCATAGTAGGAAATTGCGACACGACCCTTTTCTTGGGCGGCAAGGAAAAAACGACCCTCAAAGAAATATCGGAAATCTTGGGGAAAGAAACGATAGACAGCTTTAACACAAGCGAGAACCGGGGACGGGAAGTTTCCCACGGGCTGAACTACCAGAAGTTAGGCAAGGAATTAATGACGCAGGACGAAATCGCGGTCATGGACGGCGGGAAATGTATCATGCAGCTTAGAGGGGTGCGCCCGTTCTTTTCCGACAAGTACGACATAACGAAGCACCCGAAATACAAGTACCTTTCCGATTTTGACAAGAAGAACGCCTTTGACATGGAAAAGCACTTGAAACGCCGCCCTGCAATCGTGAAGCCAGACGAGGTATTTGACTACTACGAAATCGACGCGGCAGACTTGCCGGAGGACGCAGAGCCTTAAAACCGCGTCATGGAAATGTGGATAACAGGCTATTGCGCTATGGAAAACGCCATTCACAGCACATGGAAAAGCAAGAACAGCTTTCCCACGTCCTGCAAACAGCGTTTCCCACAGCTTCATAAGACAGCCAGTTACCCACATTCCCACAACGCCGACTACTACGGAAACAGACCCTTTCCTGCCTGTCATTTAGAAAAGCAAAACCTTTAAGGAGGTGGTTTGAAATCAAAAACGTAAACATTGGTTACATGGTACGCGCCCCTACTTTTGGGGAGCTGCACCCCTTACAACTGAATACCGCCGCGCCGCAGCCTGTCACGCAGCGCGGGGACACAAGCCGCCAACATGGGCGGTTTTTTCATACCTAAAACCACAATCAAACAATTTTTACAGCCGCACAGCGGCAGAAAGAGAGGAAAATTTATGGCATTTTTCAATTCAGCAGTAGGCGTTTTGCAGACCCTTGTTGTCGCATTGGGAGCCGGACTTGGTATCTGGGGCGTTATCAATCTTATGGAGGGGTACGGCAACGACAACCCCGGCGCAAAATCGCAGGGCATGAAACAGCTAATGGCGGGCGGCGGCGTTGCCCTTATCGGCATGACCCTTGTACCGCTGCTTTCCGGCTTGTTCGGTTAAGAAGCGCGGGTAAAGGCTTATGCAGAGCATACTTGACGCGATTAACGAATGGATAAAGGAAATCCTCATAGGAGCCATAAACGGTAATCTGTCAACTATGTTCGGGGACGTAAACGAGAAAGTCGGCACTATCGCCGCAGAGGTAGGGCAGACCCCGCAAGGGTGGAACGCAAATATATTCTCCATGATACAGACGCTTAGTGAGAATGTAATCGTACCCATTGCGGGGCTTGTCATTACCTACGTCCTATGCTATGAGCTTATCAGCATGGTAACGGAAAAGAACAATATGCACGACGTTGACACTTCCATGTTCTTCAAGTGGGTGTTCAAGGCGTTTGTGGCAGTCTACCTTGTGACGCACACCTTTGACATTACTATGGCGGTGTTCGATATGGCGCAGCACGTTGTTTCCGGCGCGGCGGGGGTAATCGGCGGCAGCACAGAGATTGATGTTGCCGCCGCCCTTGCTTCCATGCAGAGCGGGCTTGACGCTATGGAAATCCCCGAACTGCTCTTACTTGTCATGGAAACAAGCCTTGTGAGCTTGTGCATGAAAATCATGTCCGTACTGATAACCGTTATCCTCTACGGCAGAATGATAGAAATTTACCTTTACTGTTCGGTATCGCCTATCCCGTTTGCAACTATGACGAACCGGGAATGGGGGCAGATAGGAAACAACTACCTAAAATCCCTGTTCGCTATCGGTTTTCAAGGCTTCCTCATTATGATATGCGTCGGCATTTACGCGGTTCTGGTAAACAACATGATAATAGCGGACAATCTGCACAGCGCGATATTCTCCCTTGCAGCCTATACCGTTATCCTCTGTTTCTCCCTGTTCAAATCCGGCGCACTGGCGAAGTCGATTTTCTCCGCGCATTAGCGGCGTGTCAAGGGTAGGGTGGAGATTTTCAGAGCAAAGCGGCGAAAATACTACCCGACCTTGACGCGGGAAAACCCCATAGAATAGGGACGGGCAAAGGGCAGAAATTGACCTTTGCCTTGATTACCCCTATGGGAACTTACAGCAGCAAAAAACCCAGAGAAAGGAGGTTTCCACTTGGCGTATGTACCCGTACCCAAAGACTTATCCAAAGTCAAGACAAAAGTAGCTTTCAACCTTACCAAACGGCAGATTGTATGTTTTGCGGTAGCTCTCCTGTTAGGGCTTCCGCTTTTCTTTCTGCTCAAAGACAGCACAGGCACAAGCCTTGCGTCTATGGCTATGATTGCCGTCATGCTGCCCTGTTTCCTCTTTGCCATGTATGAGAAGCATGGACAGCCCCTTGAAGTGGTGGTGAAGAACATCATACGGACAAAATTCATAGCCCCCAAAGAACGACCATACAGGACAGACAACTTTTATTCCGTCTTAGAACGGCAGAGAAAACTTGAAAAGGAGGTATCAGCGATTGCAAAAGGAAACACGAAGAAACAGCGCGGCGGGAAGCGCAAAGCCTAACCCGCCCCGCAAGCTCACCCGCGCCGAGAAAAAGCAGATTGCGGAAATCATCAGACAGGCAAAGGGCGACGGGAAAGCCCACACCGCACAGCAGACAATCCCCTATATCCAGATGTACCCGGACGGTATCTGCAAGGTTACGGGACGGAAATACTCAAAGACCGTCGCCTTTGAAGATATTAACTATCAGCTTGCACAGGCAGACGACAAGACCGCCATTTTTGAGAACTGGTGCGACTTCCTCAACTACTTTGACGCTTCCGTTTCGGTGCAGCTCTCTTTCATCAATCAGGGGACGCAGCGGGGCGAAGCGGAAAAGGCGGTCAATATCCCGGCACAGGAGGACGCTTTCAACTCTATCCGCACAGAATACCGGAATATGCTGAAAAACCAGCTTGCAAAGGGAAACAACGGGCTTGTCAAAGCAAAATATATCACCTTTGCCATTGAAGCCGACAGTCTGGGCGCGGCGAAATCCCGCCTTGCCCGTATCGAAACGGACGTACTCAACAACTTTAAGCTCTTGGGCGTGTCTGCCCGCCCCATGACAGGCTATGAACGCCTTAAAATGCTGCATGGCATTTTCCACCCGGAGGGCGGGCAGTTTGCCTTTGATTTTTCATGGCTTGCCCCGTCCGGGCTTTCCACAAAGGACTTTATCGCCCCATCCTCTTTCCGTTTTGGCGAGGGGCGTTATTTCCGCATGGGGCGCAAAATCGGCGCGGTTTCATTCCTTGAAATCCTTGCGCCGGAATTAAACGACCGTATCTTATCTGACATTCTGGACTTGGAAACGGGCGTTATCGTCAATCTGCATATCCACAGTATCGACCAGACCGAAGCCATAAAGACAATCAAGCGGAAAATCACCGACCTTGACAAAATGAAAATCGAGGAACAGAAAAAAGCGGTACGCAGCGGCTACGACATGGATATAATCCCGTCCGACCTTGCCACGTTCGGCAGCGAAGCGAAGAACCTCTTACAGGACTTGCAGAGCCGGAATGAAAGAATGTTCCTCTTGACGTTCCTTGTGGTGAACATGGCGGACACGAAGCGGAAACTGGAAAATGACGTATTCGCGGCGGCGGGCATTGCACAGAAGAACAACTGCGCCTTGACCCGCCTTGACTACCAACAGGAAGCGGGGCTTATGTCCTCTGTACCGCTTGGGGAGAACCTTATCCCCATTCAAAGAGGGCTTACCACGTCAAGCACCGCTATCTTTATCCCCTTTATCACACAGGAGCTTTTCCAGACGGGCGCGGCTTTGTACTACGGCTTAAACGCCCTGTCTAACAACATGATACTCTGCGACCGCAAGCAGCTAAAGAACCCCAACGGCTTAATCTTGGGTACGCCGGGAAGCGGGAAATCCTTTGCCGCCAAACGGGAAATGACAAACGCTTTCCTCATTACCGACGACGACATAATTATCTGCGACCCGGAAGCAGAGTATTTTTCCCTTGTGCAGCGGCTTGACGGGCAAGTGATACGGTTATCGCCTACGGGCAAGGGCATTGACGGGAAGCCCCAGTATGTGAACCCTATGGATATTAACCTCAACTATTCCGAGGACGACAGCCCCCTTGCGCTGAAATCCGACTTTATCCTCTCCCTCTGCGAGCTTGTAATCGGCGGCAAGGAGGGCTTGCAGCCCGTCGATAAGACCGTCATTGACCGCGCCGTTAGGAACGTGTACCGCCCTTTCCTTGCAGACCCCGACCCGGAGAAAATGCCTATCTTGGGCGACCTCTACAACGAGCTTTTGAAGCAGCCGGAGCCGGAAGCGGCGCGTATTGCGGCGGCGGTG
>OGSS01001610.1_pt1 | contig 13489 bp, 9 predicted proteins | sample 1553591 | NCBI WGS metagenome assembly OGSS01 (sample SAMEA2580061, study PRJEB22360) | human gut metagenome | biome: human gut; feature: human-associated habitat; material: faeces | place: Denmark | collected 2008/2010
AAACCCGGAATCGGAATAGAAAGAAAAAAATAAACCTAGAATTATTTAGATATGTTTTTATCTTCTTCAGCTAAATCCTTCCATTTGGTAATGAAGCCATTGCTTCAATCTCAGGGCCGGATATAGAAAAGCAGCCATTTATGGACTGGAATAATAGCGATATAGTAAGAAAAACATTTCTTACAAGGCATACCGTCTGCTAAATAATGGATCAATCCCAGAGAAAATTCATGAATAGGGGGAAGGGTATCCAGTAAATTGCCGTATGTGTCTTCCTGTTGAGAGAGGGTCATTTTTTTATATTGTTCCTCGCATAAGACAGGAAATTCACTCAAACGATAAACGAGACAATCCGAATTTTTTAAGATACGAATATCGAGTTCGATACCGACAGGAATCACAAGTAATTGTTTATTATGGATGATGAGATGGGGAAAATGTAAGCCGTCGATCCGGATCTCTCCCTGAAGTAGGAAAAGAATACTATTTTGTTTAAAATGATATTGTTGATAGGAATAACCTTCTAAAAAACGGAGATAATAAAACATATCCCCTCCACAAGAAGGGCAATCAGAGCAATTTATGTGTTCGTTACAAGGCATAGCACTAACTTTTTGCTTGTTGCACACACATAAATTTTCTTCCTGGACAAACATATGGATTTTTCCTGGAAGGAACTAATTTGAAAGACAATAATCTGAAATTATTTTAGCTTGCGTTGAAAATGCAGAAACCAAAGTGGAAGAACAGAGCCTTTCAAAATACTCGAAATCGTGATACTCCACCAAATTCCCGTCAACCCTAATTGGGGGAAGGAGGTCAGAAAATAGGCCATCGGAATACGTGCTCCGGTGAAAATAATCCCGGTCAGTGCCGGAGGAGTCGTATGTCCGGTACCATTGAATGCTCCGGCAGTAACGGATTCGGTTACCATGAAAAGTTGTGATAAAGCCAAAATCTTCAGGTAATTACCGCCGGCTTCAATGGCTTCCGGTTCGTTTACAAAAAGCCCGAAGATCTCGTGGTTTAATACAAAGAAGAGAATTCCGGCTCCCAAACCGATACTCCCGGCTATTCCTAATGTCAGGCGATAACCTTTACGGATACGTTCATAATTTCCGGCGCCGTAATTCTGTCCGGTAAAGGCAGCCAAGGCGGTAGAAAAACCGGCAGCAGTCATCCAGGAGATGGCTTCGATCTGTGCTCCGATACTTTGAGCAGCGACCCCTACTGCTCCCCAACGTGCGGCTAGGGTAGCCAAGGTCAAGGAAAACATGGAAAAGAGGGCATTTTGTATACTGACCGGCAAACCCAATAAAATGATACGTCGTGCATAATCTTGTTTCAATCGGCTGAGCAGGTGCATACGCCCTAACGGAAACCGGTCACTGAAGATCCGGCGTGCAAAGATGCCGTAAACCACTAATTGTGCTAATGCAGTGGCAACGGCAGCCCCTGCGGTACCCCAGGCCGGAAAGGGACCGATGCCGTAAATCAGCAAGGGATCGAGGATAATATTGACGATAAGTCCTACGGCAGAAGTACGGAAAGGAGTCCGGCTATCTCCCTGACCATTGTAAAGACCGCTGAACGTATTGTTATTGAATTGGAAAAATAACCCGGGAGCGACCAGACGCATATAATCGATCGCCTGGGTCGAAATAGAGGTTTCAAAACGGAACAAGCCCATCAGTAAAGGGGCTGCCAGGATGATGATACAGGCATAGATAAATCCGATTGTAGTCGATAAGGTAATGGCCTGACTGGCATAATGAGCTGCCCGGCGATAATCTTTCGAACCGACAGATTGGGAAACCGTAATCTCAGCCCCGATTTTAGTCATAAAGGACAAAGCGTTGCAAAGCCAGGTAAAAAAACCGGCAGCTCCGGCTGCAGCGACAGCATCACTTCCCAAATGACCGAGCCACAACATATCTGTCATGCTATAAGCCATTTGGATAAAAGAGGCCGAGATCAAGGGCACAGCCATGATCCACAAGCTTTTAAAAATACTGCCCTGTGTCAGGTCGGTTGTCTTCATCGATCTATCTACTATAATATGTCTTCCCCCTACTTCCTTTTTTCCTCTTTTCCCTTCTCTTTTCTCCCTTCGATCCTCTCCCCCTCCTCTTCCGCTTTTAGCCTTTAGCTTATAGCCTTTTACTTTTTACCTTTTTTATTATAAGTTTCCAGTGCTTTTTCCAAAACCACCAAAGCCTTTGCCAAGTCTTCTTTCTTTAAGACATAAGCCAGGCGGACTTCGTTTTTACCTAATCCCGGAGTAGTATAAAACCCCGAAGCCGGAGCCATAAAGATGGTCTGACCCTCGTAATCGAATTCTTCCAGACACCAGGCACAGAACTTATCGGCATCGTCTATCGGAAGACGGGCCACTGTATAAAACGCTCCCATAGGTATAGGAGAATAACAGCCAGGGATCCGGTTAAGCCCGTCGATCAGGAATTTCCGGCGTTCGACATATTCATCATACACGTCGCGCATATATTCTTCGGGAGTATCCAGTGAAGCTTCGGCCATGATCTGTCCTATCAAAGGAGGACTTAAGCGAGCCTGACACCATTTCATCACATTCTCCCGGACTTGTTTGTTTTTAGTAATCAGAGCCCCGATCCGGATACCGCATTCACTGTAGCGTTTGGAGACAGAATCGACCAGAATGACGTTGTTTTCGATACCTTCGAGGTGAAAAGCCGAGATATAGGGTGCACCGGTGTAACAAAATTCCCGGTATACTTCGTCGGAAAACAGGAACAGGTCGTATTTCCTGACTAAATCCCGGATCTGGTTCATTTCTTTTCGGGTATACAGATAGCCGGTCGGATTGTTGGGATTACAAATCAGGATTGCTTTGGTACGCGGCGTGATCAAAGCTTCGAATTTTTCTACCGAAGGGAGAGCGAAGCCCTCGTCTATAGTAGAAGAAATCGTCTTGATCACTGCTCCGCAGGAAATCGCGAAAGCCATGTAATTGGCATAAGCCGGTTCGGGTACGATGATCTCATCTCCCGGATCGAGACAGGCCATAAATGAAAAAAATACAGCTTCCGATCCTCCGGTAGTGATGATGATATCGTCCGTACAGACATCTATATTGAATTTGTGGTAGTATTCTACCAGTTTTTTCCTAAAACTCAGAATGCCTTCACTGGGAGAGTATTCCAGCACTTCCCGGTCCAGATGGTGCGCCGCTCGTAATGCCACTTCCGGGGTCGCCAAATCCGGCTGACCGATATTGAGGTGGTAAACGACGGTTCCCTTGGCTTTGGCTCGATTAGCCAGTGGGACCAATTTCCGGATAGGAGATGCGGGCATATCTATACCGCGTTGAGAAATGGTTGGCATTCGTTGAATATTTATTGTTTTTGTGTAATTGAGGGGCAAAGATAATAATAAATTCCAGGAACTTCAATTCAAAATCACAGCCAAACCCGGCAACTCTACATTGTATCCAAAACTTAACCCCTAACTTTAAATTACAGGGAAAAGGTTAGCGGGATATTTTATTGTATACCTAATTAAATTATCCTCAAAATTAAAGAATTTTTTCTCTAATATTTTGCTTTAGATCAAAAAAGGAGTAAATTTGACGTCGGAATAAAAACTCCGAAAAAGCTAATATATGATTAAGTATAACAATAAAATTATTACGAAATGAAAGTAACAGTTGTTGGAGCAGGTAACGTTGGTGCAACGTGCGCAAACTGCATTGCAGAAAAAGACATCGTAAACGAAGTGGTTCTTTTGGATATCAAGGAAGGTGTTTCCGAAGGGAAATCGCTGGATATGTGGCAGACTGCCCCGATCAATTTGTATGACACCCGTATTAAAGGTGTAACCAATGATTATGCAGCGACTGATAATTCTGAAGTAGTGGTGATCACTTCCGGTCTTCCCCGTAAACCGGGCATGAGCCGTGACGATTTGATTTCAACCAATGCCGGAATTGTAAAATCTGTTACTGAAAATGTAATCAAACATTCTCCGAATGCTAAGATCATCATTGTATCCAACCCCTTGGATGTGATGTGTTATTGTGCTTTCTTAGCTGCTAAAGTCGATTCATCTAAAGTATTCGGTATGGCCGGTGTATTGGATACTGCCCGTTACCGTGCTTTCTTAGCCGAAGCACTGAACGTATCTCCGAAAGATATTCAGGCACTGTTATTAGGTGGACATGGAGATACAATGGTTCCGCTGCCACGTTACACTTCTGTAGGTGGTATTCCTGTAACCGAATTGATCGACGCCGATAAATTGCAGGCAATCATCGAACGTACCAAAGTCGGTGGCGGCGAATTAGTTAAACTGATGGGAACTTCTGCCTGGTATGCTCCGGGTGCAGCTGCAGCTCAAATGGTCGAAGCGATCATCCGCGATCAGAAACGGGTATTCCCGGTTTGCGCTATGCTGAACGGCGAATATGGTATGAAAGACATCTATCTGGGCGTTCCGGTTGTATTGGGTAAAAACGGTATCGAAAAGATCATCGAAGTAAAACTCGACGATCAGGAAAAGGAACTGTTAGCAACTTCTGCAAAAGCTGTTAAATCGGTGATGACCGTATTGGACGACATGAAAATGTTCTAAAAACAGCCTAAAGGTTAAAAATAAAGAAACCGTCCTGATTTTCGGGGCGGTTTCTTATTTTTGCGCCTCAACTATCAAGTAAGAGGGAAATGAAGAGGAAAAAAAATAAAAAGGCTTGCCATTTTACGACTCCATATCATCCTTATATCAATAGCCGGATTCAGACAGTAGCCGTTGAAATAGTCGGTTTGGAAGACAACAGCTACCACCTGATCGTACCGGTAGAAATCAATGGTATACAAGGAGATATGATTATCGATACCGGCGCATCGGTCACCGTCGTCGACAGACAGGTGTTCCCGGAAGACCTGCCCGAAGAAGCAGACGTTCAGATGACATCGGGTAGCGTCACCGGTCAGATCCACGACGTACATTTAGTAAAAGCAGCTAAATTTAAAATCGGGAAACGTACGATCAAAGAGATGCCGTTGGCTGCTATCGATTTAAAATATGTAAACGAAATGTACGACAAACATCTCAACCGGAAAATTATCGGATTATTGGGGTGTGACTTTTGTGTCAGGTATCAGGTGGCTATCGATTACCGGAAAAAGGAATTTACCATGTATTTTTAATAATCTACCATCTAAAAATCAGAATTATCTGTTTTTTTAGAAAAAATATTATACTTTTGCGCATTAATCGTGCTTAAAGAATTAGCAAAAATTAAGTCATATAATAATTTATTGTAAAATGCAGAATAAAGGAGCGATCACATTACTTGCTATTGCATTAGCGTTAGTGAGTCTTTACCAGTTATCTTTTACCTGGAAAACCAATCGGGTGGAAAAAGCTGCGAGGGAATATGCGCAGGGAGATCCCGTAAAGGAAAAAGTTTATCTGGATTCTATTGCAAACAAGGAAGTTTACAATTTCCTGGGAATTGCACAATACACTTACAAAGAGTGTAAAGAGTTGGAATTAAATCTGGGTCTTGACCTGCGTGGAGGTATGAACGTAACCATGGAAGTCGACGTGGTCGACGTGGTCCGCAGTCTGGCCAACTACAGTCAGGATGAAGCTTTCAATCAGGCTTTACAAGAAGCGGTGAAGATGCGTACATCCAGCCCGAAAGACTTTGTAACCCTGTTCGGCGAAGCATTCGAGAGAATTGCCCCGAATGCACAGCTGGCCTCTCCGAATATTTTCGGAACCGTAGAACTGAAAGATAAAATCAAAATCGGAGCCAGTAACAAGGAAGTTTTAGACGTTATCCGTCAGGAAGCCGAAGGAGCCATCGACAATACATTCAATATTCTGCGTACACGTATCGACCGTTTCGGTGTAGCACAGCCTAATATCCGTAAAGCAGATATCTCCGGTCGTATCGTGATCGAACTTCCGGGTATCAAAGATGCTCAACGGGTAAGAAAATTGTTGCAAGGAACAGCAGCGTTGGAGTTCTATGAAACCTTCGATAACGGAGATTTCTTTCCTTATCTGCAAGCAGCCAATGAAAAAGCCCGTACTATCGTTGAAGCTGAAGAGATACTGACTACTGAAAATGCAGCCAATGCAACGGCAGAACAACCGGAAACAGCCAAAGCGGATACAACTGCCAACAGCCTGATTTCTCAGGCCGCAGCACAAGATTCTACCAATAATCTGCTGGCCGATGAAGCTGCTTTCAAAAAAGCGAATCCTCTTTTCTCCGTTCTGACACCTAATATCGACCGTCAAAGCGGCCAGATCATCCCGACAGGTTCTTTAATAGGTTATTCTCATGTAAAAGATACGGCAGCGGTAAATGAAATCCTGGCTATGCCACAAGTAAAAGCGACTCTTCCCCGTAATGCCCGTCTGCTGTGGGAAATGAAACCCAATGGGGAGGTTATTGCTTTACATGCGATCAAAATCACGACCCGTGACGGCAAAGCTCCCCTGGATGGAGGTGCTGTCGTCGATGCCCGTCAGGAATACGAACACAACAGTGGACGCCCTGTGGTATCCATGAATATGAATGGAGAAGGAGCTAAAGTCTGGGCCCGGCTGACCAAAGAAAATGTGGGCCATAGCATCGCTATCGTATTGGATGGTTATGTTTGTTCTTCACCGAACGTGAACGATGAAATCAAAGGGGGTAGCTCACAGATTTCCGGTCAGTTCGACGTAAAAGAAGCCCAGGACTTAGCCAATATCCTGAAATCCGGTAAATTACCTGCTCCGGCACGTATCATTGCCGATGAGATCGTAGGACCGTCCTTAGGTAGCGAATCTATCCAATCCGGTATGTGGTCGTTCGTGATCGCTTTCGGTTTGGTTCTGATATACATGCTATTCTTCTATAGCAAAGGAGCAGGTCTGGCAGCAGACATCGCTTTGTTTACCAACTTATTCTTCTTATTCGGTGTACTTGCTTCTATCGGAGCGGTATTGACCCTACCGGGTATTGCCGGTATCGTCCTGACAATGGGTATGTCGGTTGATGCCAACGTATTGATCTATGAACGTATCCAGGAAGAATTGAGAGCAGGTAAAGGGTTGAGATTAGCCATCAAAGAAGGTTACAAACAAGCTTATTCCGCCATCATCGACGGTAACGTAACAACCTTATTGACCGGTTTCATCCTTTACTATTTTGGAGAAGGCCCGATCAAAGGTTTCGCAACCACATTGATCATCGGTATCTTCACTTCATTGTTCTGTGCGATCTTCATTACCCGGATCATTCTCGACAATGCATCCAAGAAAAATGATAACGTCAGATTTACCACTCCATTTACAGCCAACTGGTTGCAGGACGTACACTTCCCATTCCTCGAAAGACGGAAAGTGGGTTATACGGTATCCGGTATTATCACCGTTGTTTGTCTGGTATCTATGTTCACCCGCGGATTCGATAAAGGCATCGACTTCGTCGGAGGTAGAACTTATACGGTTGCTTTCGACCAGCCGGTAGAAGTGGAAAAAGTAGCAGAAAGTCTGGCTGCTGTGTATGGAAGTGCTCCTGAAGTAAAAACTTTCGGCGGAGACAATCAGGTCAGAATAACCACCAAGTATAAAATCGAAGATGAAGGAACGGAAGCTGACGACGAAGTAGAGGCCTTATTGTATGAAGGGTTGAAAAGCTACTTACCCGACGGTACCAGCAAAGAAGTATTCCTGAGCGACTATCGTCAAATGTCGCAGAAAGTGGGACCGGCAGTGGCGGAAGATGTCACCCGGGCTGCAATCTGGTCGGTAATCTTTGCCTTATTAGTGATCTTCGTTTACATTATGGTACGGTTCAGCAAATGGCAATATGGTGCCGGTGCCGTCCTCGGATTGGCTCACAATACCATTGTCGTATTAGGTTTGTTCTCCCTGTTGGCCGGATTCCTGCCTTTCTCTCTGGAGATTGACCAGGCCTTTATTGCAGCCATCCTGACCGTAGTGGGTTATTCGATCAACGACACGGTGGTTGTATTCGACCGTATCCGTGAATACCATCATCTGTACCCGAAACGCGACGATCTGGAAGTAACCGACTCTGCATTGAACTCTACATTACGCCGTACGTTCAGTACTTCTTTGTCGACCTTAGTGGTATTGTTAGCGATCTTCATCTTCGGTGGTACTTCTATCAAAGGTTTCGTATTCGCTCTGTTGATCGGTATCATCGTAGGAACCTATTCTTCTCTGTTCGTGGCCACACCGTTAGCTTACGAATTCAGAAAGAGATTCGGTAAAAAAGAAACGACTGTCGTGAAGAAATAAACAGTTCTCACTCTCATAAGAAAACGCCTTGCAAAAGGCGTTTTTTTTGTACTTTATTGGTATAATACAGGATGCGGCTCGGCCATGCCAAATTTGAAAACAAAGTTTTTCATTTGTCATTGCTCTCACCTTTCACTATATTTGTTCTGTTTAGGGAATACAAATGGAAAATGAAGCGTTACTTTTCAAAAAGATGCAGCTGGGGGACTGGACTGCTTTTAATCTTTTTTTTAAAGAGTATATGGAGCAATTATATCTTTATGCGGTAGCTTTTGTAAAGGACAGGGCAGCTGCCGAAGATATTGTGCAGGATTCGTTTATTTATCTCTGGACAAACCGGGGGAAAATAAATTTTACAGGTTCAATATATGCTTATCTGTTATTGGCTGTGAAAAATGCCTGTATCAATTATAAAGCTCATCAGCAGGTAGAAGAAAAATACCGGGCGACTTTTCAGGCTGACGGAACAACAGGAGAGGGGGAAGAAGAATGGGAAGAGTTGCGGAATCGAGTGATGAGGGCTATAGATTGTTTGCCACCGAAATGCCGCGAAATTTTTATATTGGGGGCTGTCGAAGGATTGAAATACCAAGAGATTGCCCATGCTTTGGGGATTTCAGTCAATACAGTGAAGACACAGATGAAATTTGCTTACCGCAAAGTGAAATCACAAGTCGGCTCTGAAATGAATGTTTTGATTGTGATGTTTTGGTTGAGTAGTAGATATTTTTGAATATTAGACTGAAAGAATAGGTTTTGCATGGAGATCTTTCGGAATATTCCTAACCGGATCGAAACTCTCCCAGAAGTACAATAATATAACGAAACAGAATGATGGACAACTATATACAATGACGCTGATAAAATAAATAAAGTAGTATGTCCCGAAATTTAAAAAAAAAGTGAATATTCTTTTCACCCTTTTTTCCGTCCTTCCTGCTTTAATAACAGAAAGCAGGAAATATGGAAACAGATCACATTCTCCGATTATTACAGAAATGCTTGTCTGAGGGGCAACCCGAAGACTGGCAGCAACTTAGAAAAGAACTTGCCCGTGGCGGTCAGGAACAGGTACAGAAAGAGCTTTTTCTGTTGGGAGAGTTGAAGCCCGAGGATTTGAAAGCCGACCCTGAAAAATTATGGCGGCAAATTGCTGCCTGTCGTGCTGAGGGGGAGAACCGTAAATTCAGATTACCGAAAAGATGGCGTTATATTGCTGCTGCGGTCCTGCTGTTCATTACAATTGGAGTAGGCTATCTATTGAGACAGCAAAAACAACCGGTCCTCCCGTCTTTATCTGCTTTGCTGGAACCAGGAGAGAGAAAAGCTATCCTTAAATTTGAAAACGGAGAACAGATCGATTTGGGGAGGGTGGCTTCCGGTACTTTGTTGTCGAGGCAGGGGGTGACGATTTGTCTCGATTCCTTACAGGGGATTACCTATCTGCCTGCTTTTTCGGGAGAGTCTGAACCCGTGTACAACACCATTGAAGTACCCAGAGGGGGAGAATATCGATTGGTATTGCCGGATGGTTCGATGGTATGGTTGAATTCGGATTCTGAATTGAAATTTCCGATGAATTTTGCCGGTGAACGACGGAAAGTATTTTTGAAAGGAGAAGCTTATTTTGAAGTGGTCAAGAATCCGGATATGCCCTTTATTGTAGAAGTGGCGGCTATGGAAGTGAAAGTATTGGGAACCTGTTTTAATATCAACGCATCCCGAAGTGATGAGAGGATACAGACCACCTTAGTCAGTGGTAAGGTTGAGGTTTCCGACCGGGAAAATGCCCGGAAAGTGGTTTTACTTCCCAACCAGCGGGCAGAACTCAAAAAGGGCTGCCTGACAGTTGAAAATGTGGATGCTGAGGAGATTATCGCTTGGATGCAGGGAAAATTTTATTTTGAATCGGAATCTTTGGAAGAGATTGCTACTCAGTTGGAACGTTGGTATGATATCCATTTTTTCTTTTCCCGCGAGAGCCTGAAACAGGAAGAGTTTACCGGAGTGATCCGGCGCGATTATACGGCAAATCGGATATTGGAAATTATTACCAAGACCACGAATGTCGAATTCGATATTAAGGGAAGGACTGTGACGGTGTATTAAAAAATACCGGTATTTGCAGCGAACAAATACCGGGTGGCTGAAATAAATACCGGTTGACTTCGAACCCCAACCGGACATGTCAAACCTCAATTACAAAACTATGAAAAAAAATCCGAACCAATGCGGGATAGGTATGAAAATCCATCTCCGTAAAATCTTACTCGTAATGAAATTAATCTTCTGTTTTATCTGTTGTTTCCTATTCTCATTACATGCTTCTATACGGGCACAGAAGCAAATGGTTACATTGAAATTGGAAAAAACTTCTGTTGCTGAGGCTATTCGGGAGTTAAAACAACAGACTCGCCTGGATTTCTTTTTTAGCAATAAAGAAGTGAATGTGAAGAAGACCGTGTCGCTGAATTGTGAGAACATGCGGATCGATGAGGTACTACAACAATTGTTGGGAACTGAATTTCAATTTGAGTTTGTCGATAATATGGTTATTATCACACCGGGATTCAGAAAGTCCGAAGAAGAGACAAAAAGTGTTCTATATAAAGGTACTGTTTGTGACTCCCAGGGACAGCCGTTGCCCGGAGTTACGGTTGCTGTCAAAGGTACTTCGTTGGGAGTAGCGACCGATGTGAACGGTAATTTTCAAATTCAGATGCCTCCTGCCACGAATTGGATTTTTGTTTTTTCGTTCATTGGAATGCAAACTGTGGAAATACAGTCCGGTGACCGTCGTGAATTTGAAGTGGTGCTGAAACCGGCAAAAGAAGAATTGGAAGAAGTGGTGGTTACCGGTTATCAGACGATCCGGAAGGAACGAATGACCGGTACGACGGCGACGATTACCGCCAATCAGATTGCAGGCCGGGGATTACAGTCGATCGACGAGATTCTGAATAGTACGATCTCGGGGTTGAATATGATCAGTAGTGGCCGGCCCGGACAGGACGCACAGATCCAGATTCGTGGGGTAAATTCGTTGACGGGGAGTACCGAGCCGATGTGGATTGTCGACGGTATGCCGTTACAAGGAGAGATTCCCAACATCCAAAGCGGTTCTACCGATTTGCAGGCGACTATTTTTACGACCGGAATCGGGAATATTGTAACGGACGATATCAAATCGATCACCGTATTGAAAGATGCTGCCGCTACAGCGATTTACGGTGCCAGGGCTGCGAACGGGGTGATCGTCGTCGAAACGAAAAGCGGACTTTCCGGGAAAACCCGGTTTAATGCTTCGGTGAATGTGGGGATTACCGAACGACCCCGGAATAACATCGACATGATGAATACTGCGGAGAAAATCCAGTTCGAACGCGAGATCTTTTACGATCAGCAAGGATATATCTATACCCCCGGGCGGGTGACTAAATTATTGCAGCAAGCAGCCTATGGAGAAATTTCTTCTGATGAGGCCGAACGGCGGATCGGCGAATTAGCTAAAATCAATACCGATTGGTTTAAAGAAATTTATCGCACGGCGATCAGTCAGCAATACAATTTCAGCATGTCGGGAGGTAACGAGAAGACACAACATTACGTTTCCTTGAACTACCTGAAAGAGGTCGGTACCGAACCCAATAATAAGTACGATCGGTTGGGGATGAACATTAAATTAACCCATAATCCTTCCGAAAAAATCCGGATTACCGGTGGGTTGGGGGCCACCAATAAAAAACGACAGGGTGACGGCCAGTAGCGTAAATTCCCTGGAATATGCAATGTATGCCAACCCTTATGAACGATTGAAAAATGAGGATGGTACAAAGGCTTACGATATCAGCTACAATGCAAAGGAAAGTAGTATCCGGGACGGGCTGGATTGGGATACCTTCAATATTCTCGACGATCTGAATCGAAATACCAATACCAACCGTTATCTGGATGCCGAGCTTTCATTGAAGGTGGAATGGGAAATCGTCAAAGGCTTGATGTTTACGACCCATGGGGTTTATAATGCCAATTCCAACCATAACCGGATTATCGAAGGAGCGGATACCTATACCAATTTTATCAATAACTGGTATTCCTACAAGGGAGAAATTCCGCATGATATGGTGAAGGGCTCTTTGCGGGAGGCTACAGGGTATACCAATGCCTATACATTCCGGAATACACTTCAATATACGGGGGAATATGCCGGAAAACATTATATCTCTTTGTTTGCCGGGCAGGAAATACAGGAGCGGACCGCTTATAATTCCTTCAATTATTCTCCGGTATTCGACGAAGAACACCGGATCGTCGGATTCCCTGAAATGGACGATATCGACGGATCGGAAATCAATTATAGCGCCTTGGGAGGGACAGGAAAGTCGGTCAGCAAAATGTCTTCATTTTTTGCCAATGCCTCATATTCCTACCTGGATAAATACATTTTGACCGGAGCATTGCGCTATGACGGTTCGGATATTATCGGAAACGACAACCAGTTTACTCCGCTATGGAATGTCGGTTTACGCTGGAATCTGCATCGGGAGGAATTTATGAAGCGGTGGATGTGGGTAGACCAGTTCGCTGTCCGGGGTGGTTTCGGATATACCGGGAGTATCGACAAGAATGCACTGCCTTTTGTGGTGATGACCCTTGGACAAAGTGTGATTTATGACGGGCAAACTGTACCGACTTCTTTCAGTTACCCCAACCCGAATGTAAAATGGCAGACCAAACAGGATATGAATGTCGGCCTGGACCTTTCGCTATTCGACTATCGGTTGGAATTGGGGGTGAATTACTACAACAATATCACCCGGGATGTGCTCGACCGGAAAGCTTTACCCTATTCTTCCGGACGGAGTGAGGTGACGGAGAATGTAGCCGATATTTATAATAGCGGATGGGAAATCGATCTGGGAGTAACGCTGTTGAAAAATAAATCTTTTCAATGGTATGCCAAAGCGAACATTGCGATCAACGATAATAAAGTGAAAAATACGTATTATAAGGATACGAAGGATCTGCCGAAAGCAACCTTGAGTAATGCACATCAATTTGTAGAGAATCAGCCGGTGAACGGTTGGTATGGGTATAAATTTGCAGGAATCAATCCCATCAACGGAGCGGTGATGACTTATACCGGCAACGGGGAGGCAACCTTGGATATGTCGGTTAGCGGAGC
>OGSS01001615.1_pt1 | contig 13457 bp, 10 predicted proteins | sample 1553591 | NCBI WGS metagenome assembly OGSS01 (sample SAMEA2580061, study PRJEB22360) | human gut metagenome | biome: human gut; feature: human-associated habitat; material: faeces | place: Denmark | collected 2008/2010
CCCTGCCATATCTAAAGTTATAATCACTCCATCAGGTCGCAATGATTCAATCCATCTTCCAAGTCTAGTTGCTAAAAATGTTTTCCATTCATTGTGCTCTGATGTCCCAACTACAACCACTCCTAACAAGTCTATGTCAGAATCATTATCTATCAAATCTAGTAACGGGTCTCTAAATATATGAAGTGATGTGTTTTTCATTGATGTAGAAATTCCCACAAAACTCATTCCCTTACTTAAATTTTTTATCCATGTTTTCTCATTTTAAGTTTTAAAAATGCCAAAGCTTTTTTAGCATCTATTTCATTTGTGTTGTTTTCTCCAACTACTTCTGTCTCAATACCTTCTTTTGATTTGTTCATATCAACTATGGTATCCATATATTGATTGCTTACAACAAACTTAGCTTGAGTCCCATTAAATGTAACTCCAACTACAGGTATATCTCTTTTTCCTATTTCCTCAAATGTGTTAGCGTAGTCAACATGTGAGTTTCCCCAACCATCTGATGAAACTATAGCTCCATCTACTCTCATGGCTTCCAGCCAAGCGGCCGTTCTTTGTCCCACAAAGGTTTTATTTTCATTTCCATCTGGAGTTCCTACTACTATTACTCCAAGTAAATCTACATCCTTATCACTTTCAACTATGTCTAAAAGTGGGTCTCTAAAGTGATGAAGAGATGTTTCTTTTGTTGAAGGTCCTATTCCCATAATATCCACCTCTCTTAAGTCATAGCTCTAAGGGCACCATCTCTGTATTCATTAGGAGATATAATCATAGGTACATTTCCCATATCTATAATTGATGTTCCTCCTTCAAATCCACTAGGTTCCTTTGAGAATAACTGATTGTCATACATAGCACCTTGACCTGCTATTTGTTTTACTATGACAACCTTTTTTGCATTTGGTCGAATTTTGTCAAAATATTCACGAACTTGAGTAGCGTTTCTTCCGTCTTCCATTTTCAAAGACGCTCTTATTTCTTGTATAAAATCATCACATGCTCTGAATGCTGCAAGTGGAAGTGTTCTTTCAAAAGGTAAACCTCCCTTTAAAGTTACATCTACATGGATTATATAATCTTCAACTGATGGAGTTCCATATCTCCCAAATACCATTTGGTCTTTCAAAATTCCTTCTGAAGAACCAAATTCATGCATTTGATTTCCATCTTCATCTGCACCAGTTAACATTACATATACACCCGTTAAAGTATGTGTAATACCCTCTCCCAGTCTGCCTAAAACTTTTGTTGATATTGGTATAATGTCCATAATAGTATTAATTTCTCTGTCATAATCTCCAGGTTTTATAATGTCTACTTTTATGTCTGTTATTAACTCTTCTCTTTCTTTTATTTCATCTATACTTGATAAATCTATTGTAAGTACATCTTTCTTTATAGAAGTTTTTGAACCGAAATTAACTTCATTCATATGAAACGGTTTTATAACAAGTCTTCTCATTATTTTTTCTTCCATAATATCCACCTTTGTTCTTAAAACCCCTCTCCTAACCGTGTAGGAGAAGGGTTCTATATTTTCAAATATAAATTACATTTTAAACGTGAGCTTTATATTCGTATGGTAATGGAACTATCTTACCAGCAGATGGTATTGCAACTAATTGCTCTAATGTATCTCTTAATATATGTGTTTGCATTTCTATATTATGTGGTTCACCAGCATTAGCACCCATTGGAACTAATGGAGCAACTGCTCTAGGAGTTCCGTTTTGTCTAACTACTGGAGGAAGAGCTGCTATTATTATTGTAGGTATTCCAGCTTCCTCTATTGCTCTCTGCACGATCACGGCAGTTCTATGGCAAGTACCTCAGCCAGCTGTCATAACTACACCGTCTACTCCCTCTTCCTTAAGTTTAGCAGCGATAGCAGGACCAGTTTCTTCAGTGAAGACATGTTGGTTTCCTCCACCACCCATGAATGCATAGTGCATAGGAGCTACTCCTTTGATAAATCCTTCTGCAGCTAATTCATGTAATCTATCTATAGGGAACATACAGTTTATATCTTTGTTTACATCTCCATTGTCATATCCACCATGTGATACCATCATTTCATCAACTGTAGCTGTATTAGGTATAGCTCTAAATGTAGTATCTCCTGCTAGATTAAATCTCTTGTCAGATTTTAAATGAACACCAGCTGCTGTAGCTAAAGCTATAGTCATATCTTTTAATTCTTTAGTTACAGGAGTCCAAACTGGAGGAGGTGTTATTGGAACGAATATTTCAGATTGAAGTCCTTGTACTGTTGTAAGGCTCATATATTTCCTCTCCCTTCTATTTTCAAACGATTATTTATTATTTTTCTTCTTGTTTTGATTGCATTTCTGCTTGTTTTTCTTTTTCTCTCCTAATATTTTCTACATACTCTTGATTAGGCTCTGGACTTAATACCTCAGGATAGCTTAGCATGAATCCAACTTCTTGACCTATCTTAAGTTCGTAGTCAGTTATAAGCATTCTATTAGGTATTTTAAATTGTCCAAGTCTACCTTTTAGGTCTATAGTCACTCCACCGCCTTTGATGTCAACTATAATACCTTCATAAAAAGTCTCTGATGAGATATATTTTAACCTATCCATTATAATTCTACCTCTCTATACTGTTTTAAACTTGGATCTAAATTTATGTTATTGTCTAAATCTTAGTTAGTATCTAAATTTTAGTTTTCGTCTTTTTCGTATATTTCTCTTCTCTTCTTACTCATTGGTAGAGATTGCTCATTCTCTTCTAATACTATTTTTTCTCCTGTAACTTTTTCTATAGCTTCTATGTTATTTAATTTAACATTTGGATTCCATTTTCTTTCAGGAGCTTTAACTTCTACACCTTCTATAGCATTTTTAAGCATAGCCATTATTCTAACAGCATCTTCTGGAGCTAAAGTGTTGTTAGATAATATTTCATTCTCTATACCTTGCTTAGATTTATTGTTGTCTACCATGTGAGTCATGTATTTATTACCAACAACTAGAGCACCTTGAACAGCTGAGAAACTTACACCAACTACTGGTATACCTCTCATACCTATTTGCTCTATGTGAGATGCGAAATCTATATGGTTGTTTCCGAAACCTTCAGTAGTTACTACAGCTCCATCAACTTCCATAGCTTCAACTAACATACCTAATCTCTTAGATACATAGAATTTCTCAGCATTTACTTGTGGAGAACCAACAAATACAACACCTACTAAATCTATTTCTTCGTCTTCCATAGCTCTTATTACTAATGGCTCTCTCCAGTAATGTCTTGACATTTCTTTTGATGCAGGTCCTATACAAGTTAATGCATGGATACCACCATCTAATACTTCAAGTGGAGATAATACAACTGGCATGTTTCCTAAGTCAACGTTTGGTTGAGCTCCTAATGTACCAACTGGCTCAACTGGTAATATTAGGTTATCATGCATTGCACCTTGTCCCATTATTTCTTTTATAACAACAACTTTCTTTTTACCTTCTCTTCTGTATTGCTCTATTACTTCTTCATCAACTACTAAAGAGTTGTCAACTTTCTTTAATGCTTCTCTTATTTCTTGAGTTACATAGTCAAATGCACGGTGAGCAGCTAAAGGTCCTGGTCTTTCCATGTTAGTTCCTGCTTTTATTGTTACTTGACCTTTGATGAATATTTCACCTTTGTCAGCAGCACCTGGTCTACCCCACATTATAGTAGTATTTAACTCACCTTCTGAAGAACCAAATTCACCTATTTGAACTCCATCTTCATCTGTACCAGTTAATACCATTACAGCTCCATCTATAACTCTAGTTATACCTGAACCTAATTCGCCTTCTTCTTTAGTAGCGATTGGTTGTATATCTAATACAGCTTCACTGTAAGTTTCATATTTATCAGGAGTTATTATTTCTAACTTCATATCTACAACTAACTCTTGAGTTTCATTAGCTTCTTTACATATTTCTTCTGCGTTTCTGATGTATAAAGTAGTTCCTTCTATTTTAGTTTCATCAGCAAATTCAACTTTATCTATTTTAAAGTGTTTTTTAGTTAAGCTTCTTAAAAGTTTCTTTTCTTCAACTTTTGGAGCTACTTCTGCTGCTGCACTTGCTACTGGAGCAGCAACGTTTGCTACTGGAGCAGCAACTCCTGCTTGACCAGCTACTGATAAAGGTATCTCTAAGCTTATGTTCTTACCTTCACCTATGTGTATTTTAACTGTTTCACCTGCAACTCCTGTGCTTACTGGAACTACTGCTGCTTCTGATACTGGAGCTGCTTCTTCTACTGTTTCTTCTACTACTTCTTCTTTAGCCTCTCCTGCTTTGTATCCTTCTACGTTATCTGTAGTCATTGGAGAAAGTGCATCTAAAGTTTCTTTTAACTTAGCTCCTAGTACTTGACCTATAGTTAATCCATTTTCTGGTATTGTTAATAATCCAGAATCCTCTAAGTCTGCAAATATTGCTGGATCTTCTAAGTTTTCTGGCGCTATAATTGTTCCCGCTTCAAATCTACAACAACAAACTGCTGGGTCATTTGCATGGGCTTGAGCTGTTTCTAAAGTTATTGACATAGTATAAAATACCTCCTTACATTATTTTCTTATTTATTATTTTAAATCTCAATTCCTCAACAGGTAACCCCTTAACTGAGAAATTAAGTAAATTAAAACCTACATAATTTGTTATGATTAATATTATTTTTTTCTCACTTAAAGTCACTTTATATTATAAGCAATTCCTATGCCAACTTATTAACAAAAAGATTTTTTCTATAATAGATTCTTCATCTATCGCTATTTTTAGCCAAATATTATATAAATATTTATTTAAAATATGTTATTTTTTGTATTTGTAAACATTTTCTCAAACAAAAAAAGTGTCAATTAATCAACACTTTTTCATTTTTTTTAACACATCTATATACACAACACTTATACAAGCGTTGGCTTTACTAGGTTTCAAATTAAAGTTTATCATTTTGTCAAAATTTAGTCATGTGTCATATTTTAGACACATCTATTTTGTATTGGTCTATCTTATAATACAAAGTTGTTCTGGGTATATTTAATATCTTAGCTGCTTTAGCTTTATTTCCATTAGACATTTTAAGTGCCTTGGTTATATTCTTTATTTCAATTTTTTGAGTTGCCTTCGTTAAATCTAAAGGATACTCTTCTTCTTCAGTACTATTATTTGTAGAATCCATCATATAACTTGGTACATCATCCACATCTATTTTAGAATTTTGTGACAATACAACAATATTTTCAATCGTATTTTTTAATTCTCTAATATTACCTTTCCATCTATAATTCTGAAATATATCTATTACATCTTTGCTAATTGTAAGAACAGGCTTATTATTTTGTTTACATATCTCCTCTAAAAAGCTATGAACCAATAATCCTATGTCTTCTTTTCTCTCTCTAAGTGGAGGAATCTTTATTTCAACAACATTTAATCTATAGTATAAATCTTCTCTAAATTTTTCTGCCTTTACCATTTTACTCAAATCTTTATTGGTAGCTGATATTATTCTAGGATTTATTTTTATTGTGGTATCTCCACCAACTCTTCTTATTTCTTTTTCCTGTAATACTCTAAGCAACTTTGCTTGCATACTAAGAGGTAAATCGGCAATTTCATCTAAAAATACAGTTCCATCTTTTGCAAGTTCAAATATACCTATTCGACCCTTTTTACTTGCTCCTGTAAATGCACCTGATTCATACCCAAAAAACTCACTTTCAAATAACTCATTTGGTATGGCACTACAGTTAACAGGTATAAATTGCCCTTTTCTCTCACTATAATCATGAATAGCTCTTGCAAATACTTCTTTACCTGTACCACTTTCGCCCCAAATAAATATACTACTATTTGTTCTAGCCACTTGTTTTGCAATCGCTTTCGATTTTTCCAATTTATAACTTTTACCTAAAATCTTATCAAAACTACCTTTAGATAAATTTTTGACTTCGTTCTTTAGATATTTTAATGTATCATTTACTTTTTCAAGTTCAAGAGCTAATATCTTAGCTTCTGTAACATCAACTTCTGTACATACAACACCGATAAATTCTTCTTTATAAAATATAGGATTTGCATGAACTAATGCATACATATTTTCTTTTTTATCTGTAAAATACAAGTCACTCATTCCAACTTTACTATTTAGTACTTTTTCTGAAATAGTATTTTCCAAAAATTCATTCATCGGTCGACCAACTATATCTTCAGACTTTATATCATACCTTTCCTCCATAAACTTATTCCACAAGATAACAACACCTTCGTTATTTATAGCACAAATTCCTTCTTTAATTTGACCTATAATATACTTCAAAGTCAATCCATAATCTTCTAAATGCATATATAGATAGTCCCTAATGTGCTCTTGTTTTAGAACTCCAATAATTTTATTATCTCTAAGAACAGGAAGAATCCCTATATTTTTTAATATCATTATATCTCTACATTCATCTAAGGTTAAACCTTCGTTGACATATATTACATCCTTCTTCATTATAAGTTTTACTGGTTGACCTTCATACTTTTTATGCATCTCATAAAGATTATGTATATCCGTCATGGATATAATGCCTTTTAATTGGTCAGATGAATCTATTACCATTAGAGTTTTTGTGTTGCTTTTTATCATTTCTTTTATTGCATCTTCAATTCTTGTGTCTTCGTCTATAGTTGTAAATTTTGTATCCATTACCTCTTCTACTTTTTTTACTTCTGGTATCGAAAACATAAAGTCCCCCCTTTATAGTAGTACCTCATCAAAACTTATTTATATATATTTATTCTAGCATATTATAATAATTATTTATTAAATAATTATTATTAAAATTTATTAAGTAATTAGCATTTAAATTTATATAATCACTTTAAAATTTATAATTAAATTTATACAAATGAAATCAAATGAATTATACCCTTAGTATATTATTTTTTCAATACTATTTTCACCTTCAAAACATTTTTCTATTCATCAAACAATTAATGAATGCCTGTATCCAATCATAAATTTAAGAATATAATTAAAATATATATTTTTAAACAAACTATATTTGCATATTATATTTACATAAAAAAGCCCCAAAATGACTTATAAATCAATTTGAGACTTTTTATTTTAAACTTAATAATAATCTAGATTAATTTCTTTTTATTTTACATTGATACGCTAATCCACAAATTGCAATGACACTAATAAATACATATGACATTAGCTGAGTTTCATCACCTGTTTTTGGTGATTTTATTATTGTATCATCTCTTGATAGTTCTGGAGTTTTTTCCACTGTATCACTTACTGATGGTACTGGTGGATTTAACACTGTATCCTCTGTTGGTGGCACTGGTGGATTTAGCACTGCATCCTCCGTTGGTGGCACTGGTGGATTTAACACTGAATCCTCCGTTGGTGGTACTGGTGGATTTATTATTGTATCATCCATTGGTGGTACTGGTGGATTTATTACTGTATCATCTATTGGTGGTGATGGTTTTGGCTTATGTCCATTTGTATCATCTGTTGGTGGCACTGGTGGATTTACAACATCATCATCTATTGGTGGCACTGGTGGATTTACAACATCATCTGTTGGTAGACCTATATTAAAGTTAACTTCTTGACCATTTTTTTTCTCTATTGTATAACTTAATAAATTTTGCTTACTAGATGGTAATGAAGATGAATGGTCTTTTTGTCCTAAATCAAGCACTGCCTTATAATATTGAATAGCTTTTGGAAAAATATAATCATAAGATACAGCAGAAATATTAGCTTTGGCATCTGGTTTTCCAACACTCTTAAGTTTAAATTTCTGTTGTGTTGAAATTTCTACTTCACCTGTACCTATTATATTACCATCTCCATCATAAGCAGTTACTCCATCTGGTAGTCTTAACTTTACTACACCACTATAACCTACTAAGGCTACAGCTTCTGTTTCATAAGTACCATCTTCATTTTTTTCAAAGTTAATCTTAGTTAAACCATTACTCAAACTAGGTTTTCCTGTATCATTTGGCTTTAACTCTTCACGACCTGCTTTTAACAATGCTTCTAAATAAGCTTTTATATTTATAGCTACTTCTTTCTTCTTCTGATACTCAGCTCTTTCCTCTTCAGTTTTTGCTCTTTCTATAAGTTTATCACAAAGGTTTATAGAACCTTGATACTGCTTAAGTCTTTCTTGTTCATCCATTTGTCCAAGAATAATCCAAATTGCACTTTGAGTAGCTGAGTAAGTCATCAATTCATTTTCTTCTCCACCTAAATTAAATTGTTGCTTATATCCAAATCCATCAAATTCAGAACCTGCATATAGTATAGATTTAACTGCTTCTTCATTTTGGTTTTCTTGACCATTAAAATCTTCTGCTGGTAAATATGGACTCTTTCCATTACTACTTGGTGGTCTTAAATGATTATTGTAACAAAATGCAGTTTGCTCTCCATCTTCACCTTCTATTACATATTTGTCGTCTTTTGAGCTTGCTCCTACAAGACCCTTTATTACATAGTCAAAAGTTAAAGTCTTTGTAATATCATCAAATCTTAAATCATGATAAGGTCTATCTGAACCATCTATTTCTTTTAGTAAACAAGAATTTTTTACTTTTGCTTTTTTGTCATACCATAAGCTAATAAATGAGTCTTCTGAAGTAAAAACTTGGTTAATTTCTGATTGTTCATCTGCCTTTACATCTTCTTCATCTTCCCAAAAGTTATATACTATTTTATTTATTTGAGATAAAGTCATATCAAGAATTTTATCAATATCTTGTTTTAAACTCATTTCCTCTATAACTATTTCTTCTTCCAATGGTTTTTCTTCTTCTGGAGTTTGCTCATCTAATGGTTTCTCCCCATCTGGCATCTGACCATCTGATGGTTTCTCTACATCTGGCGTCTGACTATCTGATGGTTTCTCCACATCTGGCGTCTGACTATCTGATGGCTTCTCTCCATCTGGCATCTGACCATCTGATGGTTTCTCCACATCTGGCATCTGACCATCTGATGGTTTCTCCCCATCTGGTATCTGACCATCAGATGGTTTCTCTACATCTGGTATCTGACCATCTGATGGTTTCTCCCCATCTGGTATCTGACCATCTGATGGTTTCTCCCCATCTGGTACTTGACCGTCTGATGGTTTCTCCCCATCTGGTATCTGACCATCTGATGGTTTCTCTACATCTGGTGTCTGACCATTTGATTGTTCTTCTCCATTAAGTATTGTATCATTGCTAGTCACTTCGTCAGCATAAGATACTATTGGTGTAAATGCAGTAAATACCATACTAAAAGCAATTACTAAACTGATTATACTTGATTTTTTAATTTTTGTTTTCAAAATTCTCCTGATACTAAAAACATATATTGTATTCACTTAATATAATTAAAATTATTAAATATTATATGAATCTTATTCAATAATACATCTTTAGTGTGTTCAATTAGGGTCGTTACTCCTAACCAGTTCTCCTATGAACTTCTTAATATTTCTATTAAGCACAGACTATATCATTACCTAACCATAAATTAGGTACTCCCCATTTCCCCACACTTGTAGGTACGAGATTTCTCTCTAGTCGTTGAAGTTTCTTCTTTTCGAAGCTTACCTGCTGATTATCCATTTTCAAGGCACTTAGGATTTAACCTTATGCTATCTAACTAATTTTTTCTACTTTCGTAACCTCAAGTGCTTATTAAATGCACACTCTATCACACTTATCCTTATTTCATGATTATGTTGTGGTTTAGTTAGCTTTAGGAACTTCCAGCAATTAAAGGAGTTTTGGGCAGATATCTGCCACTCTACACTCGTTATGAATGCAGGGAGCATTTCAAAAATATATTTATATCTATCTTCTATTAATTACTTATTTATGTATTTATTTTATATATTTTTGACAATTAAAAGTTACTCCTATTTATATTTATAGCAGGTTGCACTACTAACTCCATATATCTTTTAAGTGCCCAGGTTTAAGATATACTTCACAGTTTCTATAAATAGGTTTTTAATTTTTCTTTTTTAACTTTTTAAGTGCACTTTTTTAACAACTCAATAAAATATAAATTAGTATCCTAGATACTTATCTAATAAAAGACAAAAATTAGTTTTTATAATAAAAAAGATACTATAGAGTATCTTCAAATATCACAAAAACCTTTTACTCTATCGGATAGTTGACTTAATATAATATGCATATTAATACAAACCACATACTTGAGTATCATTATTTTTGTCCAATATTAATTGTAATAGCTATTGTTATCATTATACAATATCTAGCATATTTTGTCTATTTTTTCCATTTATTTTACAATATATATTGCCCTCAAAATACATTAAAAAACATCTTTAGAAGTAACTTTTAAGTTTTACTTCTAAAGATGTCTAACTTCTATTTATCTATTATTTTATTTTTAATCTTACGTCACCTTTTATTCTTCTTATTAATGGATGATTAACTGTTCTCATTACATGGTCAGTAATATGATATACACCTAATTTTAATTTTGGTGCAGAACCCATTACTGTGTTACTACAGTCAGTACAGTTTCCTATTAATATAACTTCTGCTCCAGCTTTCTTAAATTCAATACATTTTTGAGCTTGTCCTGGACAGTGTCCTGGATTTTCACATTTTAATGCACCTTTAATTTCTTGAGCTTGTTTACATTTTTGAACTGATACTATATCAGTAACTCCCATTTTAGTTGCTATATCTCTCATTCTTTCTTCATTAGGTCCACATGCACAAACTAAAAGACCCATTTTTCTCTTTTCATTAACAAATGGCATAGTAACTATTATACCACCACTAGTTTTAGTTATTGGAGCATCTAAAGTAGTAGCTTTACCAGTGAAAGGTCCTCCTAGGATTATTTCACCATATTCACCTTTTATTCCACCAGCTCTTTCAATTAATTCTCCGACAGTTGTTCCAATTGGCACATCTTCAAACACTATAGATTCTTTTCCACTGTTTAATTGACCAACTACAGTTATATTTTTAGATATAACTGGTCTTTTTTGCTCAACAGCCTCTACTATTCTAGTTAGTGTTTCTACGTTTATTACTACTGCATTAGCCTCTGAAGGTAATTGAGTTGGCTCAAGTAATTTTCCTAGAACGTCTCTTACTATTGCTCTCTCTTCTCCCATTGGGTACATATCAACTAGTTCTGCAACTTCTATGTTGTCTCCTGGCTTTATTACTTTTTTGAAAGCTTCTATTGCTTTTGGATGCTTACTTTTTATTGCTAGCATACCTTTTCCAGCATTAGTAACTTCCATAGCATATTTTATACCTTGATAAACTATTTCTGGTCTTTCTTCTATTTCTTTTATATTATGAGCTAATAAAGGTTCACATTCAGCTGCATTTGCTAATATTGTTCCACCATTTAAATCTATATTTAATTTTACATGAGTAGGGAATCCTGCTCCACCCATTCCTACTACTCCAGCTTCTTTAATTAGGTCAAGTATACCTTCTCCTTTTAATGGTTCAAAAGTATCTTCTTGTACTTCATCAGCTTCAATTACTATCGCTTGGTCATTTATTTCACTTATTTTTCCACTAACACTGGCATAAATATTTGCCCCTAATCCAGTTGGTTCTGCGATTAGAGTTCCTTTTTTTACTACATCTCCAACACTTACTACTGGCTTATCTGGACCACCAACGTGTTGTTTTAATAAAATAGAATATAGTTTGTTCAACTAGTACGCCCCCTTAAGTATATTAATTTTTTTATAAGCTGTTCAAATAATGTTAATGCTATTTTTCTATTATAAGGTCTTAACATATTGTTTATTTCTATAGAACATATCGCTTATTAACAAAGCAATTTCTATGCCAACTTTTAAACAAACTTATACCCTTTGGAAATACTGTCTTACAGCATTCATTAATTCTTCTAAATTTTTAAACCCATCAAAAAAAAGTCAATTATTAGACACTTTTTTAATCAATTTAATCTATAATTATTGATATTGCATACATGTATAAAAAGTGTCAAAAAATAGACACCGTCTTTTTATCGACACTTTTCTAACATATACTATATAATTTATCACAACTTTACTTAAAATATACATTTATTACTTATTAATTCTTAGTTTTTTGCACTCCATTGGAATCAACTACATAATTATCTTTATACAACAAATCAGATATTTTGACTAGACTGTATCCATCTTTTTTTAGTCGACTTATTATAGTATCCAAATAGTTATCTACATCATTTATATTAGCATGGAATAAAACTATTGAACCAGGTTGAGATTCTTTTATTACTTTTTCAATTACATGATTTGGTCCAAGCTCCTTCCAATCTATAGAATCTACATCCCACTTAATTACTTTATAACCTAAATCACTACAAATGTCCATAGCTTTATTGTTTACGTCCCCAAAAGGAGGTCTAAATAAATTAGTCTTTTTTCCTGTTATATTATATATTTTTTCTGATGTAGTTTCTATCTCTTTTGTTATGTCTTCTTTTGATATTTCCTTCAAATTGGCATGAGTATTTGAATGATTTCCAATTTCATGTCCTTTTTCATCTATAGCTTTTACAATTTCTTCATTATCATCCACCCAACTACCAACTAAAAAGAAGGTAGCTTTTACATTATGTTTATCTAAAATTTTTAAAATATCATCCATATTATCAGTTCCCCATGCTACATCAAAACTCAAAGCTATTTTTTTCTCATTTGTATCAACTTTATATATAGGCATTTTTGAATTGTCAGATTTAGAACATATGTATTTTATTCCATAAACAAAAACAAATATTAACACTAATAATAATGAAAAAAATAAAACACTATATATCAAAGCTTTAGTCCTTTTAACTTCTCTTTTCATACTATTCCCCCTTTGAAATAATTTCTTCTATATTTAAAATTTATTTTTTTTCAGCTCAAAAAAGTACTGTAATATTTAATTTATAAGACAATAACTAAAAAAATAAAACCTATATTGACCTAATTAAACTCTCTAAAATACTCATTTATTTAATTTTTTTATATTTTTTACATTTTTACCTTTATTTTTCTGTATATATTATTTTTATTTTGGAGAAATTAGTATTAACATCACATAAATAAAAGTGTTGTTAGACATCATAAACTAATTATTTGAGGAGGAAATTTACTATGTCAAATTCAAACAGAACAGTAGTTCCAGAAGCAAAAGCTGCTTTAAACCAAATGAAATTAGAAATAGCTAACGAAATAGGTTTATCTAACTATGAAAACATAGACAAAGGTAACTTAACAGCTAGAGAAAATGGATATGTTGGTGGATATATGACTAAGAAATTAGTTGAAATGGCTGAAAGACAAATGGCTGGAAAATAAATAGTAAATTTTGACACCTGGGTATCAACAGGGCTGCTAATTAGCAGC
>OGSS01001629.1_pt1 | contig 13366 bp, 8 predicted proteins | sample 1553591 | NCBI WGS metagenome assembly OGSS01 (sample SAMEA2580061, study PRJEB22360) | human gut metagenome | biome: human gut; feature: human-associated habitat; material: faeces | place: Denmark | collected 2008/2010
TTAATCTTCTAGCCACTCTTAAGGTATCTGCTATCATAATCAGACTTCCTGGGTCAAGAGAAGCACCTATATAAGCTCTCTTTACCTTATCTTCTATATCATGAATACCTTCCAACCCTACTGAACCTCTCTTTATAATAATTGATTGAGCTTCACTAGTTTCTTCTAGCATAGATTTCACTTCTACAAAATCAGTATTTGGTACTAAATTTTCTATATATTTTAGACCTAAAGAAGATGAGGCTTTCTTCTTTAACAAATCTATTATTTTATTGTATTCTAGAACTCTTAACGATTTCTCATTCATTTTCTATATTCACCATCCTCGATATTTTAACTTTTTTATTTAATTTTAAAAATGTATGTTTTCAAGCATTTCCAATAAAAACTGCAAGTTTTATTTCTTTTTCATTTCTAAAATTATTATATTTTTTCTCTTTTAGATATATTTTACACATATTTTGTATTATACTATGTATGTAGCTATCTATATATTATACATAAACATGCTTTATTTGTAATATAATCTGTTAAAAAATCTTCTTTAATATTTTTAAAGGAGTTTATTTTAGCTTATAAAAAAAAATAGCTACTTATATAGATAAATTAAGGAGGAACATGAGTCATGGGAAACGTATTAGAAGGATTAAAACCAGAAAGTGTTTTTAAAAACTTTGAGAAAATATCTCAAATTCCTAGAGGTTCTGGAAATGAAAAAGGCATAAGTGATTTTTTACTTAGCTTTGGTAAAAATTTAGGTCTTGAAACTATTCAGGATGAAAGCTTAAACATAATAATAAGAAAGCCTGCTACAAAAGGATATGAAAATTGTCCAGGTGTAGTTCTTCAAGGACATATGGATATGGTTTGCGAAAAAGAAAAGAATGTTGAACATGATTTTCTTAAAGACCCTATAAAATTAAGAATTGATGGTGACATGATATATGCTACTGGAACTACTCTAGGAGCTGACAATGGTATAGCTGTTGCTATGGGTATGGCTATATTAGAAGATAATACTTTAGAGCATCCTGCACTAGAAGTTTTAGTTACTGTTAATGAAGAAGATGGTATGAATGGTGCAGATGCACTAGACCCTAGCTTAATTAAAGGTCAATATATCCTAAATATGGACTCCGAGGAGGAAGGATACTTATTAGTTAGCTGTGCTGGTGGTAAAACTTGTGTTGTTAGTTTACCTGTTGAATACAAGGAAGTTAAAGGTGACAAACAAGGATTATTAGTTGAGGTTACTGGACTATTAGGTGGACACTCTGGTATGGAAATTGTTTTACAAAGAGCAAATGCTAACAAAGCAATAGCTAGAGTATTAAGTGTATTGAATGTTGATTATGAATTAGCTTCTGTTGATGGTGGTACTAAGCACAATGCTATACCTCGTGAAGCTAAATGTGTAATAGCTGTTAATAAAGCTGATGTTGAATCTGCTAAAAAACAAATAAATGACATTTTAACTGCATTTAAACATGAGTTTACTACTTCTGACCCTGGCATGACTTACTCAGTAGCTGAAACTTCTGTAGACAAAGTTCTTACTAAAGATTGTAAAGAAAAAGTTGTTCAAATGTCTTGCTTAACTCCTCATGGAGTTCAATCAGTAAGTCTTGATATAGAAGGATTAGTTGAAAGTTCTACTAACTTCGCTATAATTGAAACTAAAGAATCTACTATTGAATTTTTAACTTCTGTTAGAAGTTCTGTTATGTCTATTAGAGATGAAATCGCTGATAGAATAAGACTTTTGGCTCAAGCTTTAGGTGCTAATTACGACCTTATAGCTCAATACCCAGCTTGGGAATTTAAAAAAGGCTCAAAATTAGAAAAAATATGCAGTGAAACTTATGAGAAATTAACTGGTAAAGTTCCTACTGTTATGGCTCTACATGCTGGTCTTGAGTGTGGATTATTACTTGATAAACTTCCTCATGCTGAAGCTATCTCTATAGGACCAGATATGTTTGATGTTCATACTCCAAATGAACATGTTAGTATCCCTTCTGTAGCTAATGTTTGGGATTATGTTATTGAAATATTAAAATCTATGAACCAATATTAAATTTAAGTTTTGATTCTAAGTAGATTTTAATTTTAAGTAATCTATATAAAATTAACTCTGTAAATTAATACTACTGTTAGTATAATATTTACTTTCAATATTAACTTATAGAAATAAAGCCTAATGATAGATAATAACATGTATCATTAGGCTTTATTGTAATTTAAATATTATTAAGCTTTATTCTGTTTTAAAATTAATTCTTATACTATTTTAAATCTATTTCTTCCTTGTCTCTTAGAATCATAAAGAGCATTATCTGCTATTTGATACAGTTCATCATACTCTTGACCAGGCTTTGCTATAACTACCCCCATACTAATAGATAAACTTTCTCCATTTGGCAACTTAATGAGATGAATATGATTGTATACATCATTACATTTATTAATAAGTTCTTCCTTATTTATTATATCATTGATATAAACACTAAATTCATCTCCACCCAAACGACCTACTATATCATTTTTTGCAAAACTTTCATCAAGTACCTTTGCAACATCAATAAGTACTTTATCTCCTAACAAGTGACCATAAGTATCATTAATCGACTTAAAATAATCAATATCTATAATCAATAAAGCACCATTTTTTTCAGTTGATAAATTCAACAAATTTTGTGCAGTTAATTTTCTAATATATGCTGCATTATAAATATTGGTTAAACTATCCCTTTGAGCCTTATCTAACAATCTATTCTTTTCCTCTTTTTCAGAATCAATATTACATATTTTCCCGATTACATACATTGGTATTTTTCTATCATTATAAATTATTTTTGAAGTAACTCTAATCCAATGAAAAGTATCATCAAGCATAATAGAATACATTTCAGTTGTTCCATTTTCTTGTGATTTTATTACATCAAAAAACTTTTTATTATATTCTTTCCTTATTTTATCTCTTTCATTTTCTATATTGCCATTTTCACTTTCCTTATCATTTTTATCCAAACCATAATAAGTCTCAATACCCTTTTCTGGCATAGAAATTATCAATTTATCTTGCTTATAATCATACTCAAAAAAGTATTCACTTGTCATTTCATACAACTGAGTATGTTTTTTGAGTTCCAAAGATATCTTCTCGTTCATACTTGTACGAGTATGTAAACCAAATGCCATAAATCCAATAATACAAATTAATAAACTGGCTACAATAAAAATAGTCTCAATTGGATTCTGTTGCATAATATAAAGCAACGAGAAGTCTTGTCTATATGTAGTATTTTGGTAGACAATTGATTGCATTTTTTCTGATGAAATACTTATAATAGCTTTATTAAATATATTCAATAATTCTTGTTTATCTTTTTTAATTATACCAAAACAAATACTCTTTGCTTTATAAGTTTGAGGAACTAGACGCACATTTTTATACTTAGGTTGATTCATATAGTACTGCATAGAATAACCTTCGCCATAAGTGTAATCTGCATAGCCTTTATTAACAGCTTCTATACACTCTTCTAAATTATCATACCAAACTATATTCTCTTCAAACTGACCATAATAATTAATACCTTTGGCTAGAGCTACACGTTTTCCATCTAAACTATTCTCATTTAATTTATTATTAATCATCATAGTATATTGAGTAGAAAGAAAAGGCCGAGACATAACTATATTATGTTCACGAGAGTATTCATAATCATAAATCATTCCTGCTACAATATCAATTTCACGCTTTTTAGTCATGTTTTCTAAATCTTCTTGAGATTTTACAGGCACAAGTTCAAATTCTAAGCCTGTTTTATCACATATATGATTTAACAAATCAATTGATATACCTCTTAATTCACCTGTATCTTTATCTATATTTTGAAATGGTGGTTTGTTTAAAAGTACTCCTACTTTTAATTTTTCTGTCTCTTTAATGTAATCAGTTTCTTCATCAGATAAAAACATTTGATTGTTCTCTGGTGTAAAGTATTTTTCATATAAAGTAGTTGAAAAATATGGGTCTTTCTGTTCAATATTATTAATTGCTGAGTTAAGCTTTTGAGTTAAATTTGTACTACCTTTAGGAGTAATGAAATAAAATGGTTTTGATGAAAATTTTGCTACAGTACGTACACCTTCTAGTGGGTTCATACTCACATTAAGAAGTACATCTGCTTTACCACTCTTTAGTGCTTCTAGTTGCTCATCATTTGTTTTACAATATACCAATTCAGGTGACATAAGATTCATTTTACAATACTCATCTAACTCTTTAAGTCTAGTATCAGAATTTTCTATTACAGCAATACGGATTTTTTTCACATCTTGTGAACTCATTATGTTATCAATATCTGTATTTTCATATAATGCTTGTAGTACTGTATTTGCTACTCCATAATTATTCCCTGCATAATTATATATTTTTTGCATTGGCTCATTGTATAACATCCCTCCCATTATATCAATTTCACCATTTTCTAACATCTTCATTAATTTTGTAATAGATTCATTTATCTCTCCAGGAACTTGAACAAATTCATAATTCCATCCAGTATACTGTGCAATTTCTAGTAAATATTCATATGTATACCCAAAATAGTTACCTTGCTCATCTATTTCAGTTAAACCTTTTTGAATAGGATAAGCAACACGAATGGCACGATTATCATTACCTATAGCGTTGATACCAAAAGAAAATATGCAAGAAGTGAATATAGATGTAATTACAATAATTAATAAAAGTAATTTTTTTAAATTCACTACACAATCCTCCATATAGTTAAGATTTACAGTATAAATTACTGCATAAACTTGTAGACATGAAAAAATAGATTAGTATATAAAAGGATATATAAATCTACTTAGAGATTTAAATATCCTTAATATATACAATATATTTAAATTATAACTCATTTATATGTCTATTACAACAAATTTACCCTGCTAAATACCTACTCTATATCCCATAATTTTACAAGTTGTAGTGAAGTTTAAGTTCTATCTCACCTCAAATTTAGCAGTGTTTCTATTTACAGTTCTTTTATATTTCACATCTGGATAACCCAATATAAATGAAGTGATAACAGCTTCGTTCTCGCTCATTCCTAACAGTTCTTTTATCTTTGGCTCTACATTTGATGCCATAACAAAAAATCCATTATAACAAATTCCTAATCCTTGAGAATAGGCCATAAGTTCCATATTAGATGCAGCCAGTCCTCCATCTACATAAGCACTTCCACCTAGAGACATATCTCCTACAACTACCATAAGTAGTGGGGCATCATAAAATAAAGAATCATTTCCGTTCTCTTTATATCTTTTGTACATTTTCTTAAATGTATTTTTATAGATAGAACGTACAGGGTCATTGTCATCAGTATCTAATGCCAAATTATAAAGACCTTGTATTGCCAGTTCTTTCACTTCTTTTAGCTTTTCTTTTACTAATATGTATCTTATAGGCTGTCTATTACCACCTGTTGGTGTGTATCTACCAGCTTCCACTATGTTTTTTATTTTTTCTTCTTCTACCTCTATATCTTTATATTGTCTTATACTTCTTCTAAATTTAATAAAATTCAATAACTTTTCGGGTTCTAATTCAAAACTTTCACGATTGTATTCTATTACTTCATTTTTATCAAATCCTTGCATTTCTATTGCATCTGTTGGGCAAATTGCCATACAGTGACCACAGTTAATACAGAGAATATTTTTAACCTTTGCTTTATCATCCTTAACTTTTATTGCATTTACAAGACAGTCTGATTCACACATCCCACAGCCTACACATTTTTCTAAATTTATGTCTATCATTCCAAATTATTCCTCCTTTTAAAAAATTTACTTTAGTATAAAACAAATAGTTGTCTAAGTCAATTTTTATTTTTTTAACAATATACTAGCCTTAACTACACTTTAATGGAGAAAAATATACATAAATTGGAACTTAAATTAGAACTTATTCAAAGTAAAAGATAAAAGAAGTAGATGTCTAAAAGTGAACTTTTTAGTTAATTAGATATTCTTTATTGTATGAAATCAAGTGGATATTTATCATTTCAACAATAAAAAAGGCTTACCTCTATTTTGGATATGTCCCTGTCAAGTAGACATACTAAAAAAAGGCTATCTTTATGCACTGAGATAGCCCCTTTTCCCAACTACTATTGTTTATCTTAATATTAGTCAATAAATTTAATTTGCTATAACCTGTAAGTTACATTTTAATTTGATGTAACTTTAAATTACATTTTTAAGTAATATCTTTAAATTATATTCTTAAAATATATCATTAAACTACATTTTAATTAATCTAAAAACTATATCTTAATTAATCTAAGAAACTTACATTATAATCTTTTAGTTTCCCATTATCATATACAATCTTTGCACTAAAGATATTTCCAGTCTTAGCCCAATTTAAGAACAGCCTGTCACCTTCCCACATATTTAAATCGAATATTTTATCATTATCAACCCAAATTAAATTTCCTTCTTTACAATCATTTAAATCTTTTTCAGATAATTCACCTTCAAACTCATCTGAGAAATACAAAAACATATACCAATCTTCTTCATCTTTAAATTTTGGAAAAGTTATCAACCCTTTATATGACAATGATTTAAGAGTAAGACCAGTCTCTTCTTTTACTTCTCTAATTACACATTCTTCTGGAGTCTCTCCTTGCTCAAACTTTCCTCCAACTCCTACATACTTACCTTCATGTATATCATCTTTCTTTTTATTTCTGTACAACATCAAAGTCTTGTCATCTTTTTCTATATAACAAATAGTTGTAAGTTTCATGTATCTCGCCTTGCTTTCTCTTTATATTCTCAACTAATTATTTTCAGCACTTTCAAGCACATCACTTATATTCTTCATTGCATTAAGAGAAAGCTCTGCAAATTCATCAAATGGAATCCCTATATCTTCTATACTTCTCATTGCATCTCTATTTACATTTGAAGCAAATCTCGTTTCTTTCATTCTTTTAATAACAGACTTAGTCTTTACACTGGTAAGTTTTTTATCTGGATAAACTAAAGCTATAGCAGTTATAAACCCAGTTATAGGGTCTGCTGCATATATTGCTTTTTCCATTAGGCTAGTTCTTGTAACTCCCATTCCATCATGATGACCAAGTATTGCTCTATACATTTCTTCGTCACCGAAGTTTTCTTTTTTAAGCAGTTCTACTGTTGTTGTAGCATGTCCTTCACATATTTCTCCTGGCTTTCTTCCAACTATATCTGAATCCAAATCATGTAAAAGACCTGCCACTGCCCACTCTTCTTCTTTTTCTGGCTCTAGTCTTTTGGCTAATTCTCTCATAACAGCTTCAACAGCATAACAATGTTTTCTCATTCTATCAGTTTCTAAATACTTAAATAAAATTTCTAAAGCTTCTTCTCTCATTTTCACCAATCCCCCTGTTTTTTCACATATATGATATTTTTATATATTAATACACATAAATTCAAGTTTTTATATATATTCATGTATATTTTTCATGTTATATCTATTCTACACCTTTATAGTAGTGTCCTGCAACTGTTCCAATTTCATCTAATTTCTTATACAAGTCTGTAGCCTTTTTTCCAAGTTTATAATTATTACTCAATACCTCAATGTGAGCTTCAATAACCTTTTTAACCATCTCACTATCTTCAACTGTAAAATCTATCCTAAATACATCTATTCCAATTTCCTCTAACTCATATAGATTGTCCAACATACAAGTAACCTTCGAATTGTAAATTGTACTTCTACAGAATATATCTTGTGTTATCCTATAACTTGCATCCGTAAAGTCTCTTAAAGCATAACTACTTTCCTTACATTTAGCAACTCTCTTGTCCTTTTTACAATCTCTAACAACTACTCCCATAGGACAGTATTCTGTAACCATCATAGGAGCATATCCATATATTACTGCTTCAATTTCTACATCTGTATATTTTAAAGTTTGTTTAATTTCATTTAAGTTTAGTTCTTGTGACAAACAAACTGTACTTGCTCCCTCTTCTTTGAAGTGATTTATACTTTCACTATTGAATGCATTTAAGTAGCAATCTATATTTAAGTCTTTTTTCTTAAAGTATTCCATAGAGCCCCAGTTACCAATTTGAACCTTATTAATTCCTTTTATATTATCCAATATCTCAAATTGCTTGTACTCTTTATTTCTAACAATCCTTGGTGCTGAATAGATTAATTTTTTGTCAGTGACTGCTGTATTATAGTGGTTCTTATTCAAAGTATCTATTTTACTTGTATTTGACAAAGTATCTATGTTATTTGTATTTGAACCCATTAGTTCTTTAGGAGTACCTAAAGACGAAGAAGTATCTAAATCCATAGAAATACTTGAATCTATAGAAATATTTGAATCTATAGAAATACTTGAGACCATTTGTAAAGCTTTTGATAATGTATTTATATCTTCATAATAGATTAAATCTACATTATAATTTAATACTGCTTCTAATTGCTCCAAGTTCTTAACTTTAACTCTAATCTTAGGAGCTGTATCAAGTTTTTTCTGTTTATTTACTCTATTTGGCTGGTATTTTAATCTATTCTTCTTAAATTTTCTATCTTTTATCTTTATTCTTTCTTCATCTAAAAGCTCAATACAATCCCTTCTCATTTGATTTAACACACTTATAGGCATACTTACACCTTCATCCAGGTCAATTTCTATCTCTTTTAACTTATATGGTGTATTTCCAAGCTTTTGAATTTGTGTTTCTATTTTTTCTTTACTTAAAGCCACCTTTATAGCTTTTTCAACTATTTTGTCTCCTTCTACCACCGATTTATTTCCACGAAAATCACTTATAAAAAGCTCTGGCTTTTTACCTAGTTTAATACTCACTTTTGCACGTATATTAGTTTTTATGAACTCTTTATCTTGCTGAAAAGTAGCTTGTACTCTATCCATCAATTCGCTGTCAGAAGTCTTATATATAAGCTGATTTCTCTTTGCTTCTCCAACAAAATCTAATTCTATCAAATCCCCTTTATGTGCTATTGTAGTTATCTCTCCATCCTTTATTATTCTTCCAATAGTACCTCCACCTAAGTTAATTCCATCACCTTTCTTAAGTGTATTTTCTAGCATTACTCTAAGTCTTTTGTTCTTTCTATTATAATCTAAAACTTTTCCAATATATAGCCCTTGATTATTAGGTCTATTAGAGTTCATTATATCCTTACCAACTTCACCTAATATATATCCTTTTGTAAACTTTCTATTAAATATGGTATACAAATTATTTATTATTTCCTCAGAAATACTTATTTTTTTCTTATCTACAAATTCATTAATCGCTTCTCTATATCCTGAAACCACAGTAGCTACATACTCTGGCTTTTTCATTCTACCTTCAATTTTTAAAGATAATACACCTGCTTCAATTATTTTATCCAAATCTTCTATAGTACTTAAATCTCTAGGACTCAACAAATAATCTCCATTACTTTTTACTACTTCTCCTGTATTTATATCTATCAACTCATACTTTTGTCTACATGGCTGTGCACACCTACCTCTATTTCCAGACCTATTGCCTATCATACTACTCATAAGGCATTGACCCGAGTAACATACACATAAAGCTCCATGTACAAAAACTTCTATATCTACAGTTGTATTTTCACAAATCCATTTTATCTCATCAACATTTAATTCTCTTGCTAAAACAACTCTATCAAACCCTACACTCTGAAGGTATTTTACATCTTCTAAGGAATGTGCTACCATTTGAGTGCTTGCATGTAGTTCAAAGTCAGGTAATAGTTTTTTTATAAGTCTTGCCATTCCTATATCCTGTACTATTAAAGCATCAATATCTATATCGTATAAAAATTTTACATACTCTACAAAATCTTCTATTTCATACTGTTTTATCAATGTATTTACAGTAACAAAGACTTGCACTCCCCTTATATGAGAGTATTTAACAGCCTCAATCAGCTCATTTCTATCAAAGTTATTTGCAGATGCTCTAGCACTAAAGTCTTTACCACCTAAATACACAGCATTTGCTCCGTTTTGAACTGCTGCTTTTAATGAATCAAAAGAGCCTACTGGTGCAAGTAATTCTATTTTTTTCATATTTTTCTCCTCTATTTATACTTGTTAGGTTAATATAATTATATCTATAACTTAAATATTTGTATTAAATTTATATATTTCTTACTATATTTTAAATTCTTCAATCAATTTATATATTAGTTATTTATATTTGGTTCATTTGAGTTAACATATACATTATTTACTATATTTAGTATATTTCTATTAACTTATATATTGATTACTGTATTTTAAATTCTTCAATTAATTTATATACTGCTTACTAAATTTAAAACATTTTAATTAATTTGTACACTGTTTACTATACTTGAAATACTTCTATTAATCTATATATTGCCTACTATACTTAAGACATTTTAATTAATTTATACACTGCTTACTATACTTTAAATTCTTTAATTAATCTATACAATATTTGCTATATATAAAGTATATCAAATAACAGCTTCATTTTTTTTTTGTAAATTTACAGAAAGTTAATTTTCATTAAATGAATCATCTTTATTGATAAACATAATTCCAAAGACCACTGCCAAAATAAAAAAACATATTAGTATTGATTTTTCCACGAAAATTTTTGTAAAAAAAGTTCCTAAAATAGCTCCAGATATAAAGAATATAATAATAGCATAATACTGTAAACTCTTTTTTATCATAAAAATATTCTTAGTATGTATATAATGAAATAAAGTTTCTGTAGCACTTCTTAAATTTCCAGTACACATTGTCGTTGCAAAACTATTCCCATTTACTTTTCTAAAACTCTCTACTTGCATTGAACAAATAAAAGAAATAGCAACATTTACAAACATATTAAATCTTCCTCTAGGAATAAATGAAACAATAAGTATTGTAATCATTTCAATTATAATGATAACCTGACGCCAATGAATCTTTGTCTTATTATTTGTAAAATACTTTCTTATCTTCTCGGCTATAAATACACCTAACATAAATGCCAAAATAGGAATCAAATAATAAAATGATTCCTTTACATTACCTTCTGCTATATTAAGCCCAAACAAAACTATATTTCCAGTTTGTGCATTAGCAAAGACTTTACCTCTTACCACATAAGTATAAATATCCAAAAATCCTCCGTACATTTGTATCAGCAAAGACAATTTAATATCGATGAGCGAAAATTTACTTACATTCTCCGACCTGGAATTACTCCTAATCGGGATTACTGGCGTGTTGTTTATCATACAAATACTCTATTATCTGATCACATATTCACGCCCTTTACGTGCTGCAACAGCCAAAAGCACGGAACGTGTCACGGCAGACAAGGATGCCCAACCTGTCTCCGTCATTGTCTATGCCCACGGCGAACCGGAAGATTTACGCAATAATCTGCCGATATTGCTGAACCAGGATTATCCGGATTATGAGATTATTGTTGTCAACGACGGTTCCGATGCCAATAGCGAAGACGTTCTGAAACTTTTTTCAAATGAATACAAAAACCTCTATTACACATATGTGCCTGTAGACACTCAATACCTGAGCCATAAAAAACTTGCGCTCACTATGGGAATCAAGGCTGCCCGGCATGACATCCTCCTTTTCACCGAAGCGGACTGCCGCCCGATCGGTCCGAAATGGATCAAAGCAATGGCCGGTTCCTACAATCCCGAAACGGACATTATTTTAGGTTTCTGTGCGTATCGGCATACAAAAGGGTTCCTGCACAAGCTCATTGCCTATGACAACCTGACAAATGGGTTGCAAATGATATCTTCAGCCCTCTCCCACCATCCTTTCACGGGAAACGGCCGGAACCTATCCTATCGTAAGAAACTGTTCTTTGCCCACAAAGGTTACGCTAGATCCCTCAACCTTCACGCCGGAGCAGACGATCTGTTCATCAATGAAGTTTCGAATCCCGCCAATACGCAGGTACAACTCTCGTCCGATTCCATCATCAAGATGAACAAAGTAGGAGATTTCGAAACCTGGAGAGAGATAAAAACCTCCCGCGCCGCCACCAAACGTTTTTACAAAGGAGGTTCCTTAACTTTTTACCGAATGGAAACCATCGGTTATCTGTTCTTCTGGATTGCGGGAATCGCCACTTTCATCGTCGGGCTTTCAGGAAACTGGCTGCTCTCGATATTGGCCGGATTACTCTTATTCCTCCGCTTCACAGTCAAAGCACTCGTTTATAAAAAATCCGCCTTACTCCTGCAACAAAAGCCATTAACCGCCTGGCTTCCTTTGTTGGAAATCGCTCAACCGGTCTATGACATATATATCCACATTTACAGGATGTTCAACGGGAAAAAAGATTTTACAAATAATGTGGCATGAAATAATATGCCAATGTGCTAATTGGCATATTATTATTCAAATCGAATACTTTTTGCCGGATGGATTTTGGTTATCAGGTAGGAAGGCCCAAGCATCATTAACATAGCAGCGGCCAATGTACCGATGTTCAGCAAAACAATGGAAAAGACGGTCAGGTCGATAGGAACCGCATCCAAATAATAAACGGACGGATCAAGCTTTACGACACGGAAATAAGATTGAACAAGACAAAGTACGATCCCGATTACATTGCCCCATATCATCCCTTTGCCAATCAAGAAAAAGGATATATAGAGGAATATCTTACGGATACTGGTGTTATTTTCACCCAAGGCCTTCAAAATACCGATCATGTTCGTCCGCTCCAAGATAATAATCAACAGTCCCGAAATCATGGTGAAGCCAGCAACAGCAAGGATCAGTATCAGAATCACCACCACATTAATATCCTGCACCTCCAGCCAGTCGAATATCATCGGATTCAGTTCTTTGATGGAGCGGGTATAGTATGTGTTACCATTCCGGTCTTGCTTCTCAGCAATATCAAAATACAAATCTTCAGCAACCCTGTCCAGGTGGTCATAATCATCCACTTGCAATTCCAAACCGCTCACCTCGTCAGGCGCCCAACCATTCAGGCGGCGTATCTGGCGGATATCAGCTATCACAAACAACTTGTCATAATCAACAAAACCCGTCTCATAAATACCCGTTATACGGAATTTACGAGCACGCACTTCGTCCTGCACAAAATAAGTCAAAAAGGAATCTCCAACTTTCAGCCCCAACAGATTAGCCAGATAACGGGAGAGCAACACATCCGTAGACACCTTATCGGTAGGAAGGATAAACAGCTCACCCTCTTTCAGATTATTACGAAAGAAAGTCCAGTCATAGTCCCGGCCTACACCTTTCAGCACGATCCC
>OGSS01001630.1_pt1 | contig 13364 bp, 10 predicted proteins | sample 1553591 | NCBI WGS metagenome assembly OGSS01 (sample SAMEA2580061, study PRJEB22360) | human gut metagenome | biome: human gut; feature: human-associated habitat; material: faeces | place: Denmark | collected 2008/2010
GGAAGCCGCGTCCGCTGTCTGGGCGTACACCTTCCACACAGCCTGCCTGCGCATCCTGCGCAAGCATGTTGATCTGCTCGGCTTTGAGAGCGCGTTCACCATCTACGATGAGGACGACAAAAAGCGCGTCATTCTCAACGTAATGAAAAAGCTCGATCTCGATCCCAAGAATTTCGATCCGCGAACCGTGATGGGCATGATCTCCCGCGCGAAGGACAAGCTGATGACCCCGCGTCAGTTCAGCGCGGATGCCGCCGGTGACTACTTCCGTGAAAAGGTCGCAGACGTCTACCGCGATTACGAAAAGGCCATGAAAAAGGCCTGTGCGCTGGATTTCGACGACATTATCATGAAAACCGTGCTGCTGCTGCAGAACAACCCCGAGGTGCTGGAATACTATCAGCGCCAGTTCCGCTATGTTCTCGTGGACGAGTATCAGGATACCAACTACGCGCAGTATGTGCTCACCAGCCTGCTGGCAGGTTATTATGAGAACATCTGCGTGGTCGGTGATGACGACCAGAGTATCTACAAGTTCCGCGGCGCAACGATCACGAATATTCTGGAGTTTGAAAAGCAGTTCAAGGACGCGAAAACCATCCGTCTGGAACAGAATTACCGCTCGACCGGCAACATTCTGAATGCCGCAAACGAGGTTATCCGCAACAACGTCGGCCGCAAGGGCAAGGAACTGTGGACCGACCACGGTGACGGTGCGAAAATCCGTCTGCATCGCTCGGACAGCCAGGAGGGCGAAGCCGCCTACATCGCGGACACCATCCGCGAGGGCGTGGAGCAGGGCCGAAAATGGGGAGATTTCGCCGTTCTGTACCGCAATAACGTCCTATCGGATAACATTGCCGCAGCATTCATCCGCGCGGGCATTCCGTACCGCGTGTACAAGGGCCGCGACTTCTTCTCGCGCGCCGAGGTCAAGGACATGTTTGCCTACCTGTGGGTGATCGAAAATCCGGCAGACGAGCTGCGTCTGCGCCGTATTATCAACACGCCTGCCCGCAAGATTGGCGATAAATCGGTCGAAACCGCCATGCAGCTTGCCGTCGAGTACGGCACGACCCTGTATGATGTGGTCTGTCACGCTTCGCAGTACCCTGCCCTGTCGCGCGGCGCGGCTGCGATGGAGAAGTTCGGCGAAATGATCGAAAATCTGCGCAAGCTGAGGGAATTTGTTTCGCTTTCCGAGCTGTACGATGAACTCATGGACAAAAGCGGCTACATCCGTGCGCTGCAGCTAAAGGGCGGCGCAGAAGAGGAAAGCCGCATTGAGCACATCGAGGAGTTAAAATCCTACATTGTCGATTACGAGGACAAGACCGAAACGCCGTCGCTCGGCGATTTTCTCGAGAACATGGCGCTGTACACGGATGCCGACCAGTCCGGCGAGGACGATGACGCGGTTATCATGATGACCATGCATGCCGCCAAGGGTCTGGAATTCCCTGTCGTATTCCTCGCGGGCATGGAAGACGGGCTGTTCCCCGGCTTCCGTGCCATGGAGAAGGACGAGGACATGGAGGAGGAACGCCGCCTGTGCTACGTTGCCGTCACCCGCGCGAAGGAGCAGCTGTATCTCACCTGCGCGGAGCACCGCCTGCTGTACGGCCGCACGCAGTATTCGCATCCGTCGCGCTTTGTTGATGAGATGCCGGAAGAGCTGCTTGAGAGCAATATCACCGAGAGCCGCCGGTTCTCGAACGCAACTGCACCCGATCCGACACTTTCGCGTCCGCAGGTGGCGCGCGCGCGGTACGTTTCCGCTGCAAATGCGGCGCCGAGCGCGTCGCTGGCCTCGGCAGCCAAAAGCAAGCCGCTGCCGAATTTTGCCGCAGGCGACCGCGTGTTCCATAAGGCCTTCGGCGATGGACTGATCGTGTCGGTAAAGCCGATGGGCGGCGATGCCCTGCTCGAAATTGCGTTTGATCAGAAGGGCACCAAGCGGCTGATGGCCAAGTCGGCCGGACAGTTTATGCATAAATTATGAGCAAACGACAGGAATTCTGCCTGGCGCTGCACCATCTCGCGCTCACGTTTTTCGTGATATGTGCGCTCCCGCTGTGGTATCTCACGGGTATTTTATCCGATGTTCCACCAGATGTCAGTGCAGACGCGCTGCATGCAGGCCGCCGCCAGCTCGCGATTCTGTTTGCGGTATTTACCGTTATTTTTCTTATCGGTATGATTGTATTCCGATCGGGGCGGCTGCCGCGCAGTAAATTTCAGATTGCGGCGCTGATTGTGCTTCTGATACTCGTCAGCTTTCCGTTTCTGCTGTACTGCTCGATTGCAGCTGAATTGCGGCTTGGCAAAGTGATACTTGCGCTTTATACTGCGTATCTGGTTGAAATTTGTGTGATGATAGGGCAAATCCTTCTGTCGCCGCACAAATAAAAAGGAGTTCTCTCACGAGAACTCCTTTTTAGGCTGTCAATTAAGTTCGTTTTCGCGATGCTGATGCTGTCGCGCGGCAGCGCATATGAAATAGCATTTGCAGCCCAAATGCATGAAAACCGGGAGCGTGTACCTCGGTTTTCATACTTTCAGAGGGAGAAAGTTTCCGCACGGGAACTTTCGGACGTCCGTGTTTTGCGAAGTCAAAACACAGATTGTCGGAAAAACGAAGTTTTTCGACAGTCTCAACTCCTTTTTCACTCTCTCAGCATTTCCCTCAGCTTCTCTATGGCGCGTTTTTCGATGCGCGAGACCTGCACCTGCGACACACCGACGATGCGGCTGACCTGCTGCTGCGTCAAATCACGCGAATAGCGCAGACTGAGCACCTGCCTGTCGCGGTCGGGCAAGTCCTGCAGTGCCTCGTGCAGCGACAGATGCAGGCAGGTTCTCTCCTCCATTCCCTCGTCACCGACCAGATCACCTACGCGTCCGCCGCCGGACAGCTCCCGCTCGAACGAGTCCACCGACACGTCCGCCTGCTCGCAGGCCGCTACTTCCTCGACCGTCAATCCGGCGGCCTGTGCCAGTTCTGATACGGTCGGTGACCGTCCGTTCCGGCTCTCCCAGTCGCTTTGCAGGCGGCGCACACGAACCGCGCGTTCCTTGACCGCCCGGCTGACCTTGACCGCACCGTCGTCCCGCAGAAACCGCCGAATCTCACCCGCGATTTTGGGCACCGCATAGGTAGAAAACTCGTTGCCGAGCGACACATCGAAACCGCGCACGGCCTTGATGAAGCCGACACACGCCAGCTGATACAGATCGTCCGGCTCGGTGCCGCGCCCGTAATACCGCCGCACGATCGACCAGATTAAACCGCTGTTGTCCTCGATCAGCCGCGCTTCCGCGTCCCTGTCGCCCGAAGCCGCCTGCTCGAGCAGCGTGCGCATTTCTCCGGTCACGCCTGCCGCTCCTTCAGCACCTTGACCATCGCAACCAGCGTTCCCTTCCCCGGTGTGGAGCGCACGCGCATTTTGTCCGTGAATGTCTCCATGATGGTGAATCCCATGCCGCTGCGCGTATCATCGCCCGTGGTAAACATGGGCTGGCGCGCCTGCTCGACATTCTCAATGCCGCATCCGGCGTCCTTTACTTTCAGTTCCAGGGCGCGTCCCTCGAACAGCCGCACCGTGACCGTGATAAACCCGCATTTGTCCGCGTAGCCGTGCACAATGGCGTTTGTCACCGCCTCGGAGACCACGGTTTTGATGTCGCCAAGCTCCTCCATCGTTGGGTCCAGCTGCGCGACAAACGCGCCGACCGCCTGCCGCGCAAACGCCTCGTTGACCGAATGGCTCTCGAATTTCAGGCTCATTTTGTTGATGACCGCCCGCATTATTCCTTCCCCCTTTCAAAAACCATCACCTGCGGCAGACCGGCCGCCTCAAACACCCGCATCGGCTGCGGCGGCGTGCCGCGCACCGCAAATTCGCGTCCGCTGCGGGCACAGGTGCGGTACAAGTGCAGGACGACCGCCAGACCAGAGCTGTCCATAAACGTCAGCTCGGACAGGTCGAGCACCAGCTTTTCACACGGAAACAGCACCAGCAGATCCTCGGTCTGCTCAATTGCCGCCCGTGCTGCATGATGGTCCAGCTCACCGGTGTACACCGCGATCAGCGTGCCCTCCTGCCTTCTCTGCGTGATTTGCAGCATATATGTCACCTCGAAATCAGCAAATATTACCTCTTATTTCGCAGGGCACCCCGCCCTGCGATATACCAAACAATATACCTATTGAAAACAACTGACACAAAAATAAAAGGCTTGTACTTTCAAAGTACAAGCCTTATTTTACCTGTTTATTCCATTTTAATCTGTCGTTTTCGGTCGGCCGCGCAAAATCTTCTCGCACTCACCGATGAGGTACAGCGAACCGCAGATAAGAATGCAGTCGTTCATCTTCGCATGCTCCAGTGCAAGCTCAATGGCGTGCTCGGCGGATTCGCATTCGTACACGCGCTTGCACGACTGCCGCGCCAGCTCTGCAATCGTGTGTACATCCAGCGAACGCTCACCCGCATCCGGCACACAGGCGTAAAAGTCATCCGCGCGGCTGGCGACCTCGTGAACACAGGTTTCGTAGTCCTTGTCGCGCACCATGCCCATCACAACGTGCAACCGCTTCATCTTGAGCAGCTCATCCACCGCGTGACACAGGGCATCCGCGCCTGCGGCATTGTGTGCGCCGTCGAGCAGGATGAGCGGCTGATCGACCACGCGTTCCAGCCGGCCTGCGATACGCGCCCGCGCCAGCCCGCGCACGGCGGCTTCGGTCGGAATGTTCCAGCCACGCTCGCGCAGTGCGTTCAGCGCCCGCAGAGCCGTCCGCGCATTCTGCAGCTGATGCCGTCCGGGCATGGCAATGGTGTAGCCCTGCGCCTCGTACACGAACGCCGAACCGCCGATGTCACACCGCAGTACGCGGCAGTCCTCCGCTCCGCCGAACCAGACAGCGCCCGCCGCGTCGCAGGCACGGCGCAGCACCCGCTGTACATCGTTCGGCTGACCGTCCGCGCAGACAACTGCCGTGCCCGGCTTGAAAATACCTGCCTTCTCGGCCGCAATGACCGCCGTTGTGTTGCCAAGCACCGCCATATGGTCGAGCGAAATCGGCGTAATAACGCAGACCTCCGCATTTTTGATGACATTTGTCGCGTCACAGCGGCCGCCCAGACCGGTTTCGAGAACCACAATATCGCATTCCTGCTCAACAAAACAGAGGAATGCCAGTGCGGTCGTAAACTCAAACTCGCCGATGGTCTCACCCTCGGGCAGTGTGAGCGATTCACACGCCACCGTTACCCGTTCGCACAGGCGCGTCAGATCGTCGTCCGAGATCATCACACCGTCCACGCGGATGCGCTCGTAAAACTGCACCAGATACGGCGAGGTATACAGTCCGGTGCGCAGTCCGGCCGCCTGCAGTGCCGAGGCGATCATGCACGCGGTCGAGCCCTTGCCGTTCGTGCCCGCAAGATGAACAAACTTCAGCCTGTCCTGCGGGTTGCCCAGCGCCTCGCACAGCGCCTTGATGCGGTGCAGACCCGGCTTGCCGGAAAATCTGCCGAGAGAGTGTATGTATTCGATTGCTGTTTTCGGATTTTCGGTATCCATAATAGCTTCTTTCCTTGTATTATAATGATACATTTGATTATAACACAGTTTCATCAAATTGAGAATGGAGAATGGAAAATGGAGAATTACCTTTCCGCAAAAGGAGCGGCACTTACTTCATCTGAACATTCATTCTCCATCTTCAATTCTCCATTGGAAACATAAAAACCACCGAAAATCGGTGGTTTTTATGTTTTTACTTGATCTCCTCGACCGGAATCTGCTTGAGCAGCTCGCTCGGGCCGCAGCCGGAGCACTTTGCACAGTCGTGCATGCATGCCATCGGATCATCCGGATCTTCCTCACGGCCGATCTCGAGGATGGTCGGGTCACCCTGCTTTTCACCGACGAGGAATTTCGCTACGGATTCCTCCGCCGAGCCTTCGCAACCGGGCACGAGCAGCACGCCGAGCATCTCGAGTGCGTTGCGCGTTGCCAGACCGAGTGAACCGCAGATGAGCACGTCGATCTGCTCCAGACCGGCGAACTTGATCAGGTCGGTCGCGGATGTGCCGTCAATCCCGGCAATGCGCTTGCCGACCGGTTCCCGGCCCTCAGTGGTGATAATGAGCACCTCACGGCAGTCGCCCAGATTCTTGGCGATCCGGCCGTTTTCATATGCTACGCCAATGTTCATAACAGACCCTCCACGGTCTTAAGCGCACCGGAAAGCTCGTCCGGCAGCTTTGCATCCTCGATCTTGCCTGCGTCAACCGCCGCAGCCAGCTTCGGGTCGATCGGCAGCTTGGCCAGAACCGGCAGCTCGTAGTGCGCGGCTACCTCGTCAATGTGGCTCTCGCCGAATACCGAAATGTGCTTGCCGCAGTCCGGGCATGCCAGATAGCTGTAGTTCTCCACGATGCCGAGCACCGGAATGTTCATCATCTTCGCCATCTTAACCGCCTTGCCGACGATCATGGAGACCAGATCCTGCGGCGAGGTGACAACGATGATACCGTCCACCGGCAGGGACTGGAACACGGTCAGCGGTACGTCGCCCGTTCCGGGAGGCATATCGACAAACAGGAAGTCCACGTCGTCCCATACAACGTCCGACCAGAACTGCTTGACGGTCTCCGCGATGATCGGACCGCGGTAAATAACCGGATCGTCCTCATGCGGCAGTACCAGATTGATCGAGATCATCTGTACACCGCCTTCGCTGCGTGCCGGAAGAATGCCTTCCTCGCAGCCCTCGAGCTGACCGTGTACGCCGAAGGTCTTGGGGATAGACGGACCGGTGATGTCGGCATCCAGCACACCGCAGGAATAACCCTTGCGCGTCATGCCGACCGCCATCATCGAGGTGAGCAGGCTCTTGCCTACGCCGCCCTTACCGGAAACAACGCCGATGACTTTTTTAACAGAGGCCGCCGGATTGGCTGCAACCTTGAGACTCTTTTCGCCGCCGCAGTGAGACGAGCAGCTATCGCAATTATGCGAGCAACCCATAAAAAACAACTCCTTACCTATATATCTTGCATAGAATACAGTATACCCTAAAAAGAAACTTTCCGCAAGCATCGCACCGGCTTATTTATTGACAAATGCCAAAAACAGGAAAGCACCGCTGTTTCGCGGGGGAACGAAACAACGGTGCTTTCGGTTAATAACACAAATTGAAAAAAGGGAAAAAAGAGAAATGAAAAAATCGGATGACGTCAATGCGGGATTTGCGGCTCTCCCTCACTGACAAGTACAGTATACTGTCTTCTTATGCCGAATGTGTGAACAAAATTTGAATATGCTGTGAAGGATCTGCAAAGAAAACGGCTTATCGTCCAAACTGCAGTTTGGCGATAAATCAAGAGAAACGCCCTGTTTCCCGGGGGAAGGAAACAAGGCGTTCTCGTTGATGCAAATGAAAAGAGTTTAAGAAAAAGTGATAAAATCAAAGAAAAGAGGTTGTCAGCTTGAGAAAAGGGGTAACTCTTACTGACACCTATAGTATATCGCGCAGGCGCCCTTTAATTGTGAACAAATCATGAACAGACCTTGAAATATTTTTTACAATGTAAACAAGTACCCTGCTTAACCATTTCAAAGATACTCCGAGACAGGAAAGCACCCCGGCTCCGTGGGGGAAACGGAACCGAGGTGTTTTCGATCATTTCACAAAATAAAGGGGGTAAAAGAGAAATAAAAGATTGTAGATGACTATCGATTCGGGATTGCGGCTTCCCTTATCGACAATGTTAGTATACCGCACTTTGCTTCAAAATGTGTGAACGAATTTTGAACAGAATTTGAAAGGTTTATGTACTGCCGAAAACCCGGTTTCGTACAGGAAAACACCCTGCCTCCGAGGGGGAACGGAAACAGGGTGTTTTCGGTCATTTCACAAAATAAAGGGGGTAAAAGAGAAATAAAAAAATCAGTAGGCTGTGTCGTTCGGGATTGCGGCTTCCCTCATCGACAATGTTAGTATACCCCACTTTGCCGCAAAATATGTGAACGAATTTTGAACAGAATTTGAAAGGTTTGTTTCTAAGGCAACACCGCATAATTGAACAAGAGCGATTTGCGAGTAAATTTTGCATGTTACAGCTGTTCGACCATGGTTTTCAGGGCATCCGGGTTCATGGCAGGCGTATCCTTCAGCGGAAATTCCAGACCGAGCCGTTCATATTTTTCCATGCACAGCTTGTGGAACGGCAGAAACTCCAGCTTTTCAAAGTTGGGATAGCTTTCCGCCTTGGCTTTGACGCGGCGCAAATGGTCCATACCATCGGTCAGACCGGGCACAACCACATGCCGAATCCACAGCGGCACGTTTTTCATCGCGGTCAGCTGCAGGAAACGCTCAATCTGGTCGAAATCCGCGCGGCAGTTCTTGAGATAATCCGCTTTGGTGAGGAATTTCAGGTCGCACAGAACCAAATCCGTGTGCGCGAGCACCTTTTCCGCTTTGGAGAGATTGCCCACGCCGGAGGTATCGAGCGCGGTGTGTACGCCGTGCTCATGCAGCCTGGCAAAGAATTCCTCGACGAATTCGGCCTGCAGGAGCGGTTCGCCGCCGGTGACGGTTACGCCGCCACCGTTTTTCCAGTACGGCCGAAACCGGAGAGCCTTTCGGACCAGCTCGTCCACGTCGGTCGGTGTGCCGCCTTCGGTCAGCCAGGTATCGGGATTATGGCAATAGACGCACCGCAGCGGGCAGCCCTGCATAAATACGACGTATCGCACGCCGGGGCCGTCCACCGCGCCGAGAGATTGGATGGAATGAATGTTTCCGGTCATATTGCCACTTTCCTTTCATTGCTGAATTTATCAATCCGTTTGGGTAAACGGGGAACGTGCGGTACCCACCGCTGGGGGCAAAGAGGAAGGACAACCTACGGTTTTCCTTCCTCTTTGAACTCCTACCTTTCCCTTAGATAGCCTGACGCAAACCAGAGACCGGCGTTGGGATACGGCAGCCGGGTTACTGTTGCGTGTCTTGCTCTGCCTTTTCGCAGTTCACAGACAGTTTACTGCTACACAGATCGGTATCTGACACTGCGAATAGGTTAAGAAAAACACGGAAGAAAAAATCCTCTGCCGTTTCCCCTTTCGCAGCGGTCACATGTCGGCAATCTGCGCCAGACTATCCCAAAGGAAACAGGGAGATTCACAAGAGGGGTGGAAACCTTGGTGTCCATCCCTCTTGTGCGCCCGCGCGGCGTCAGCGCAGTTCCGTTCGCTTCACAAGCGAAAACTCAGATCGCCTCGTGGAAGGTACGCGAAATAACCTCACGCTGCTGCTCACGGCTCAGCTTGTAGAAGTTTACCGCGTAACCGGAAACACGGATGGTCAGGTTCGGGTACTGCTCCGGATGCTCGTAAGCCGCCATCAGGGTTTCGCGGTTGAGCACGTTTACGTTCAGGTGGTGCGCGTTCTGCGCGAAGTAGCCGCCCATGATGGCAACCAGATTGTTCACCTGCTCCTCATCGGTCTTGCCGAGCGCGCCCGGCGTGATGGAGAACGTGTTGGAGATACCATCGCGGCAGTAGGTGTAGCTCAGCTTTGCAACCGAGTTGAGGGAAGCCAGCGCGCCGGAAACGTCGCGGCCGCTCATCGGGTTTGCGCCCGGTGCCAGCGGTTCGCCGTGACGGCGGCCGTCCGGCGTGTTGCCGGTCTTTTTGCCGTACATAACGTTAGAGGTGATGGTCAGGATGGACATCGTGTGGATCGCACCGCGATACAGCGGGAACTGCGTCAGCGCCTGATAGAACTTCTCGACCTGCTCACACGCGATCTGATCTACGCGGTCGTCGTCATTGCCGAACTTCGGGAAATCGCCCTCGATCTCGAAATCAACGATAATGCCGTTCTCCGGATTGCGGATGGGCTTTACCTTGGCATACTTGATCGCGGAGAGCGAATCCGCCATGCAGCTCATGCCCGCAATGCCGAATGCCATCAGGCGGCGCACCTCGGTATCATGCAGCGCCATCTGGCTCTTCTCGTAGGCGTACTTGTCGTGCATGTAATGGATGGTATTCATCGCGGAAACGTAGGTCTTAGCCAGCCACGGACGGTAGAAGTCCATGCGGCGGAGAACCTCCTCATAATCCAGCACATCGCCGTCCATGACCGGCATCTCCGGGCCGACCTGCTCGAACTTGTTCTCGTCACGGCCGCCGTTGATTGCCATCATCATCAGCTTTGCGATGTTGGCACGCGCACCGAAGAACTGCATGTCCTTACCGACGCGCATCGCGGATACGCAGCACGCGATGGCGTAATCATCGCCGTAGTACGGACGCATAACGTCGTCGTTCTCGTACTGCAGGGCATCCGTGTCGATAGATACCTTTGCGATGAACTTCTTCCAGTTCTCCGGCAGGTTTTCGCTCCACAGAACGGTCAGATTCGGCTCTGCGGCAGCGTTCAGGTTGTACAGGGTGTTGAGCATGCGGTAGCTGTTCTTCGTAACCATGTGACGGCCGTCCTCGCCGATGCCGCCGACTGCCTCGGTGATCCACATCGGGTCGCCGCCGAACAGCTCGTTGTACTCCGGCGTGCGCAGGTGGCGCGCCATACGCAGGTGCAGAACGAAATCGTCCATGATCTCCTGTGCCTCGGACTCGGTCATGAGACCTGCCGCAATATCGCGCTCAAAGTAGATATCGAGGAAGGTGGAGGTGCGGCCAAGGCTCATTGCGGCGCCGTTCTGCTCCTTGATGCCGGCCAGATAGCCAAAGTACAGCCACTGAACGGCCTCCTTTGCGTTCTCCGCCGGACGGGTGATATCAAAGCCGTAGGAAGCCGCCATTGCGATCATGTCCTTAAGCGCCTTGATCTGGTCGCTCAGCTCCTCCGCGCAGCGGATTTCCTTCTCGGTGGTCGGCACGCTGCCGAGCGCATCCTTGTCCTTCTGCTTCTCCTCGATGAGGCGATTCACGCCGTACAGCGCCACGCGGCGGTAGTCACCGATGATGCGGCCGCGGCCGTAAGCATCCGGCAGGCCGGTCAGCAGACCAACGTGACGCGCTTCACGAACGTCCTTGGTGTATGCGGAGAATACGCCGTCGTTGTGGGTCTTGTGGTACTTGAACTCCTCCTCAATCTTGGGAGAAACCTCGTAGCCATACTGCTTGCACGCATCACGGACCATACGCATGCCGCCGAACGGATTGCATGCACGCTTGAGCGGCTCATCGGTCTGTAGGCCGACGATAACCTCGTTGTCCTTGTCGAGATAGCCCGGGCCGAAGGCCGTGATAGTGATAACGGTCTCGGTGTCGATATTACGGACACCGCCCTTTTCGCGCTCCTCCGCGAGCAGTGCATCGAACTTCTCACGCAGCGCAGTCGTGCGTGCGGTAGCCGGAGCCAGAAAAGCGCCGTCACCATCATACGGGGTGTAATTCTTCTGGATAAAGTCGCGGACATTGATCTCGTTTTCCCAGTTGCCGCCATTAAAGTTGTTCCATGCGTTCATGTTCTTTTCCTCCTGTTTGTGCTGTCTGCTGTCCTTTTTTATGGTAACAAAAAAGGACAGCATCGCGTATTACTTGCGACACTGCCCAGACGGTCGGCATTGAGATACACTTCACGGTGCATCTGATTACGGAACTCCCTGCTCCCCGGTGGTTTGCGCTCCACCTGTGTCCGTCAGTTGCAGGGAATCTGTCTGGCATTAGCATAACACATCTGCCGCTCAATATGCAACTGCCGAAAGTCACAAAAAATCCATGTGAAAAAACGGTGGAATCTGTGTAAAGTATCTTTTCAATTTACACCAAATAGGGTATAGTAAAAATACGATACTGCGCATTGTACAATATGCAGAATGTGGAAAACAGAGTCAGGAGGCAGACGAGTATGTTAAAGATTGGTATACTGACCAGCGGCGGCGACTGTCAGGGTCTGAACGCAGCACTGCGCGGTGTAGCGAAAACACTGTATAACGAACTGGGAGATAAAGTAACTATCTATGGTATTCGGGACGGCTACCGCGGTTTGATCGAGGGCGATTACCACGAAATGCTGCCCGAGGATTTTTCGGATATTCTGACGGTCGGCGGCACCATTCTCGGTACGTCGCGCCAGCCGTTCAAGGAAATGCGCAAGACCATCGAGGACAGCGAGGAGACCAAGCTGGATAAAATGCTGCACACGGTGAAAAAGGCAGGCTTTGACTGTCTGGTCATTCTGGGCGGCAACGGCACGCACAAGACCGCAAACCTGCTGAGCATGAAGGGTGTAAACGTGGTAACGCTGCCCAAGACGATCGACAACGATCTGTGGGGCACCGAGCTGACATTCGGTTTTCAGTCCGCGATTGATATCGCGTCCACGGTTATTGATTCCATCCATTCCACCGCATTTTCGCACTCGCGTGTGTTCATCGTGGAGGTGATGGGACATAAAGCCGGCTGGCTGACGCTGTACGCAGGCATTGCTTCCGGCGCGGATGTCATCGTTATTCCAGAAATCCCCTACTCCGCAAAAAAGATTGCCGCAGCGATTGAAAAGCGTGCCAAGGCGGGCAAACGATTCTCGATCATTGCAGTGGCCGAGGGCGCGATAAGTCAGGACGAGGCCAAGCTGAGCAAAAAGGAATTCAAGGCTGCCCGCGAGGCGATGACCTATCCGTCCATCTCCTACCGCATTGCGGACGAGCTGAAGGAGCTGACCGGTCAGGAGATCCGCGTTACCATTCCGGGCCATTACCAGCGCGGCGGCGCTCCCTGCCCGGCCGACCGTGTGCTGACAAGCCGGTTCGGCGTAGCGGCAGCCCAGCTTATCCTGCAGAAAAAGTTCGGCTATATGGTTGCGCTGCAGGATAACCATATCGTGCCGGTTCCGCTGACCGAGGTCGCAGGCAAGCTGAAAACCGTTCCGCCCGATGGCGAACTGGTGAAGCAGGCAAGAGCGCTCGGACTGTCGATGGGCGACTGATTGCCGAATTGAGAATTAAAAATGGAGAATGGAGAATGAACGCAGCTATTTAATCCGTTCCAAAAGGACGCATAATATGCGTCCTTTTTTCGTGCGAAAGCACATATAAAATTCCGGTTTGCTTGCAAACCGCAACTACATGACAGGATTTCGTTCAGAAATCCGAGTCATTGTCCCGTGCCGTGCACGACCGCCGTTTCACGGCGGCATTCAATCGCGTTTGCCGTGCAAATGCAAAAAAACGCAGGACATGCGCCTGCGTTTTTTTACAAGAAAGGGATTTTGTGTGCCCGCCAAGGCGGACGCGCAAAATCCCGTATAGGACGTATCCGAGCCATTGGCTCCGGACGTCCCCCCCCGCCCGAAACGGGGGTTGGCGAGACTG
>OGSS01001631.1_pt1 | contig 13363 bp, 11 predicted proteins | sample 1553591 | NCBI WGS metagenome assembly OGSS01 (sample SAMEA2580061, study PRJEB22360) | human gut metagenome | biome: human gut; feature: human-associated habitat; material: faeces | place: Denmark | collected 2008/2010
CCGGAAACAGCACCGGCTTTTGGGAGTTAAAAAAGGTCAGGAAGGACATGGCTATGACATCGTCAGATCCAACCCCCACAAACACCTGGTCCTCCCCCACCCCGTAGTATTCCGCCAGGGCCTTTACAAGCTCTGCGGATGACGGATCAGGATACTTGCGCAGCCGGTCCGCATCCATCTCCCTCAGGGCCTCTTCCACGCCCGGCGCAGGCGGATAGGGGTTTTCATTGGTATTCAGTTTAATTAGTTTATCGCCTGCGGGCTGGTCCCCCGGCACATAGGGAACTACCCGGCGTATATTCATTTCCCATTGTCTCATGTCTGTTCTCCTCCAGAATCTTCCTGCTCTCCTGCCGTATTACCTCCGGTCCTTCCGCTTATTTTGTGAGACCGTAGTCAGCAGCCACCTTCCCAAAGGCCGGAAGGGAGCGTTCAATCTGCTCATAGGACACACAGTAGGAAATCCGCACATAACCCGGGCATGCGAAGGAGGTTCCCGGAACCACCAGGATATTATATTTCTTACAGTTCTCACAGAATTTCTTTTCATCGGCCTCCGGAGACTTTACAAAAAGATAAAATGCTCCCTGGGGCTTGATGCACTCAAATCCCAAATCCTTAAGCCCGTTGTAGAGCAGGTTCCTGTTCCTGTCGTACGCCTGCAGATTTACCTTGGCATCCAGACAGCGCATGATAACCCTCTGCATCAGGGACGGGGCATTGACGCAGCCCAGCACCCGGTTTGCAATGGTGGCTGCATTGAATACTTCACTGCTGTCCTTTAAGGCATCGGGAATCACAAGATAGCCAATCCTCTCTCCCGGCAGGGACAGTGACTTGCTGTAGGAGTAGCCGATAACGGTGTCGTCATAGATATTCGTCACGTAGGGCACCTCCACGCCGTCGTAAGCCAGTTCCCTGTAAGGCTCGTCAGACAGCAGCACAATGGTTGTCCCCAGTTCCTTTTCCTTGGCCCGCAGGATATCAGCCATCTTTGTAAGGGTTTCCAGGGAGTACACCACTCCGGTGGGATTATTGGGAGTATTGATGATGACTGCCTTTGTCTTTTCATTAATCTTCTGCTCAAACTCTGCCAGGTTGGGCTCAAAATTCGTTGTATCCGGTGAAATGACCACCAGGTTCCCGTCATAATTACGGACATAGTTGCCATACTCCACAAAATAGGGAGCAAATGCAATGACCTCATCTCCCGGATTCAGCAGTGTCTTTAGAATCACATTCAGGCCGCTGGCAGCCCCCACGGTCATCAGGATATTATTCTGGTGAAACTGTGTGCCGAAGCGCTTATTTAACGATTCAGCCACTGCCTGTCTCACATCCTCATAACCAGCGTTGCTCATATAACCATGGACAAAGGTGGACTCTTCCTCTTTCAGGATATCACAGATTGCCTGGTTCACCTCCGCCGGAGCCGGCACATTGGGATTGCCCAGACTGAAATCATACACATTCTCCGCACCGTGGATGGCGGCCAGACGCTTACCCTCCTCAAACATGGCGCGGATGGCGGAATTATTATTGACCAATGGTTTCATTTTCTCTGATATCATACTTATGTCCTCTCTTTCTCCCTGTTGGCGGACCTTACAGTATCTTACATTAACTGGATGGTCCATCTGTTGATATGATTGTAGCTTTATGGGGAAAGATTGTCAATATAAAGAAAATAGGAATACAACAAAGGATGCCACAGGAACACAGCATCCTTCGTTACATTATATTTATTTACGTCAATTCCATACTGTTTGTAGCCAGAAACTCATTAAATATCACAGACGATGCCGCTACCACATCGCTTTCTATATCTGCTGCAATAATTTCAAGATTACTACTTAATGCTTTCCACAAATATTTTTTTGTCTTATCGGCAATAATACCAACCATCTCTTCCCATTCCTGTTGCATGGCTCCTTGATAAATAACAGTATTAATATCATAGTAATTCACTAGATTGGCTGTCATAATAGCAAATTTATCTGTTACATGATCTAATAATAAGTTGACTTCAGAATTTCCCTTCCTACTTTTTTGTATAACCTCACAGAAAGGCAATCCAAGTTTTTTTTCAATACTATCCATACTAACAAAAGTCTGAAAACAGCCTTTCCTTCCGCAATCACATATAGGACCATCTGTATCAATGATTGTATGCCCTATCTCGCCAACAAAATTTCTTGCACCTCTCAACAAGCTTCCCTGTGACATGACCGCTGCACCTACACCACTGCCAACATTGAGTATAATAAAATCAGAATTGTCCTTTAAATCTCCGAAAACATGCTCTGCTACCGCCATTGCTTTGACATTATTTTCAACAAAAATATCATTTCTATTTAATTTTCTATTAAGTTCTTCCCTCATATTGCAATTCCCCCATCTAAATTGTGGGGAATATTGCATAATACCATTTGGCCATGTGACGAGACCTGGTACACTTATTCCAATCCCAATCAAATCATCCGCATAAGATTCCCTGCCTGAATCAATCATGTATTGAATCATATCAGCCGCAAGTAAAACAAGTGATTCCTTGGATATTTTTTCATCGATCTTTCGCTCAATATATAACAATTGCTCACCGAATAGATTAACAACACCCGCCTTAATAATACCCCTGTCAATGGATAGTCCTACAGTCAAGATTCGATTTTCATTTATCTGGAGTAAGGTAGCTTTTCTGCCCAATCCGCCACTATCTACCCCCACTTCTGTGACATAGTTATCCTCAATCAACTCCCCTACTAAACGGCCAATACTAGTTGGACTTAATTTTGTAATCCTTGTAAGATTTGCTTTTGTTGTAACTTTCTCGTTTTTTATCAATTTATATAACATTTTCATATTATATTGGTGCATTAAATCCGAGTTTTGTTTTACAGCTTGAAATTCACGCATAGACAATCCTTTTCATTATTTCTAATTTAAATTTTCCTGACGTCGCTCAGCAATATTTTGAATAATAACTGCCCCGAGAAGAATCAGCCCCATTATAATCTGCTGCCAGTAGCTGCTCACGTCCCCCATCATGTTAATCATATTTTGTATGATTCCCCATATTAGTATTCCCGCAACCGCACCACTGATTTTTCCTTCTCCGCCACGAATCAAAGTACCTCCCATTACCACAGCAGCTATGGTATACATATCCCATCCATTTCCAGTTCTGGGAATTCCTGCATTTAGGCGAGATGCCATCATTATACCACCTAGACCAGACAAAAGTCCACTGACAATATATAGAATCATCTTGGTTCTGACAACGTTAATTCCCATCATAACTGCCGATTCTTCACTTCCTCCTATTGCATAAACGGCACGACCATATTTAGTATTCTTAGATATCCAAATCGACACTGCGGCCACAACGGCAAATACAATAATTGGAAATGGAATGCCCAACATCAATCCTTTTCCCAAAAAGCCAAATGGCCCATCTCCATTTGTCACTGCAAGAGATTTACTGTCGTTGAGAAGAAGCGCAATACTGTTAAAGGCAATCATTGTTCCTAACGTGGCAATAAACGGAAGGATATTGAGTACAGACACAAGGAAGCCATTGAGAACCCCCATTAACAAAGCCGCAAACAGACCACCAAACAAAGCAACCGGCATACCAAAACGTGACAAGTGCGCCGCTGTCATGCAACAGACGGCAGCCACCCCTCCAACCGACAAATCTTTACAGCCTGCGATAATTATAAAATTAACACCGATAGTGGATATGCCAAGCATACTTACTTGGCGTACCAGATTCAGGATATTGGTAACCGACAAAAAATCACCCTTATTCATACAGGTGGAAACAATAACCAATACAAGAAGAGCCAGCCACGAACTATATTCTGACAACAATCGTTTTATGTGTTCCTTTTTCATGTCACCATGCCTCCTCTAAGCCTTATTTTCTCGCTGCATAAAAAGTGAAAATAGAATAATGAAAGCCTTAACTACATTTGAAATCTCATAGGGTATATTGTTCATATTGATTGTCATTTTTATCAGAATCATTATAACGACACCGAATAAAGTTCCTATGATATTAGGCCTGCCTCCATCCAGTGATGTTCCTCCTATAGCAACAGCTGCAATTGCATCTACTTCGTAAAGGTCTCCAATAATACTGGGATCTACTGCTCCGCTTCTCGCTACTTCCAGTATTCCTGCCGCTGCCGAAAGAAACCCTGAAATCATATAAACAATCACGGTTACCACAGTCAGACTTATACCATTTAGCAAAGCTGCTTTCTCATTGACCCCTATAGCCTCCACATAACATCCCAATCTTGTCTTCTGAGCCAATATATACCCGATAATTACAATGATAACAACAAATATAATCTGCACAGGTATATTGCCTGCAAAACGAAAGATTCCCAAATCTTTTAATAATTTATTGGAAATGGGAATACTCTTACCGCCACTTACAAATATAGCACATCCTCTCAATACCATTTGCATGACTATTGTCAAAATAATTGGCTGTATTTTAATCTTTCCTGCCATAAAGCCATTAAACATACCAGCCATGGTTCCGATTAACAGACTAATTACCAATGTCAAAAACAGAGGGGACCCAGAGGCCAGTAATCTTGCCGAGATAATAGAGGTAAAAGCGAGAATTGAACCTACCGATAAGTCAATACCCGATGTTCCGATAACAAAGGTCATACCGATGGATATGTATAAAACTGGTGCCATTTGCATAATTACATTCCATATGGTCGATACTCGGAAAAAATTTCTTGTTGTGACAATATTGACCAAAATTAATACTGCAAACACGCCAATAGCTCCATATTTTTTGGCAAGCACTTGTATATAAGCTTTATCCCATTTTTTCAATGCAATATCCCTCATATCCTACCTCCTCCTTTTCGAGGCTGATTCCCCGCTATCATCATCATAATATTGTCCGATGTGATGTCCTCGCCTGATATCTCTCCAAAAATACTCCCTTCCCGCAGTACTGCCACCCTGTCGCATCCACGAACCAACTCTTCTATTTCAGATGAAATATATAAAACACTAATGCCGCTGTCTGCCAACAATTGTATTGTTTTTTCTATTTCTGCCTTGGCTCCGACATCTATTCCTCTTGTAGGTTCATCCAGGATAATTAACTTTGGATGAACCATAAGCCATCTTGCCAATATTACCTTTTGCTGGTTTCCTCCACTTAGAGAACGAATCTGTGTGGAATACGACGGAGTTTTTATATTAATTTCATCAACAAATTTCTCAACAAGTCCTCTTTTTTGCTTTGCATCGATGAATCCCCAGTGTGTAAGCTTTTTTAATATTGGGATTGTCAGATTATCTTCCACCGCCATAGTCAGAAAAATCCCCTCCGTCTTTCTGTCTTCCGGACAATATACAACTCCTGAATTAATAGATTTCCTAACATTACCCGACATTACTGTCTTACCATCTATAATGATTTCGCCCTCGTAAAATGGATCCTCTCCAAATATTATCTTTGCCAGCTCCGTTCTTCCCGCTCCTAATAGTCCTGATAAACCAACTATTTCACCACTTCTAACTACAAGGTTGACTCCATTCAGTTTGGCCTTTTTTCTTATGTTTTTTATTTCCAGCATAACGGATGCCTCGTTCCAGTTACATCGATATTTCCGTTGATGAGACACTATCTCAGAAGCGTCCCGCCCAATCATTTTTGAAACTAGAAAATGGTGATCAATCTCTGTCATTTCATATGTACCTACCAACTCACCATCTTTCAATACTGTCACCGAATCACATATCCTAAAAAGCTCATCCATTCTATGGCTGACAAAAATAACTGCGATTCCCTTTTCCTTCAACCCTCTAACGACCTGAAACAGACGCTCCACCTCCTGATTATCAAGAGATGAGGTGGCTTCATCCATAATGAACAATTTTGCATCTTGCTGTAATGCCCTGGCAATAGCTACCATCTGCTGTAATGCAGTGCTTAGCTGATTAATTTTAAGAGTCACATCTATATCAATACCTAGATTATGCATGGCTGCGTTTGCCTCTGAATGAATCTTATTCCAATCAATTTTTCCTTTTTTCTTGGGTTCTTTTCCAATAAATATATTTTCTGCTATGGAAAGATACGGAATCAAATTAATTTCCTGGTAAATCGTGCTGATACCAATTTTTTGCATCTCGGCCGAATTCTTAGGATTGATTTCTCTACCCCCGAATATAATCTGCCCCTGTTCTTTTTGGTATATGCCTGTGAGAATTTTAATCAATGTGGATTTTCCTGCTCCGTTTTCCCCCATTAATGCCCGTATCTCTCCCCTTTTTATTTCCATAGACACATCAGATAAAGCTTTAACCCCAGGAAATGTTTTAGACAAGCCTTTTATTTTTAACAAAGGTTCCACTGTTCACCAGACTCCTTTCAATTTATGGCAGGGTATAATACCCTGCCATAATCATCAAATTAATATGAACGTTCTAAAGCTTCCTCAATATTGTCTAAAGTAAACACAATATCATCACTCTGAATTTCAGTAGGAAGAGTTTCACCATTTTCCAATCTTTTAATGGCGTCCACCACTCCAGGGCCAAATCTTGCACTGCACTCTACGATACAACCTATTTCACCGCTTTGGATTGCCTCAACTGCCTCCCTGGTACCGTCCACTCCTAAAAAAATAATATCATCACCGGGCACATATCCGGCAGCCTTTGCTGCCTGAACAGCTCCCATTGTCATATCATCATTGTCTGCATATACAGCTGTAATTTCATCTCCGTATGCCTGCAATATGTTCTCAAATACAGACTGCGCCTCTGCACGCATAAAGTTAGCAGTCTGGGAAGCCAGGACTTTTATTTCCGGATACTGTGAGATAACATCAAGAAATCCTTCTCTACGGTCAATACCGGATGTTGCTCCTGGCGTTCCTTCCAGAATAACAATATTTCCTTTACCTTCAAGCTTTTCTACCAGCCATTCAGCGGCCGCCTTACCTTCCCATACGCAGTCCGACCGTAGACACGTCACATAATCCACACCAGGCTCACCATTAGCTAGCCTGTCTACCAAAATAACCGGAATTCCTGCTTTTTTGGCAGATTGCAGGGATGTAGCCAATCCTTCCGCCTCTCTGGGTGCTATAACTAAATAATCTGGTTTTTGGGAGATTAAATCTTCGATATCTGATACCTGCTTTTCAGTTGATGCTTGTGCATCGGTAAATAGCAGTTCCCATCCCTCCGAAGTAACTGATTCACGTATGCTTTCAGTTTCTGCATTCTTGAAGCCACCCACACTGTCGGTCTGAGAAAATGCCACTTTCAATACCTTCTTCTCCACCTCCGTTGTATCCTTATTGTCCACCGTTGTGTCTGCCTGTGACTTTGCCTCTTTTGATACGGCTGTTGTATTATCCGTACCGGAATTATCCATTGAACAGGCTGTTGCAGACAGAATTAGACCGCCTGCTAATAACAATGCTACCACTCTCTTAAACATATAACCTTCCTCCTTTTTATTTTATCTCCTCATGTCATCGGAGATTGGATACTTTTTTCATTCCCATATTTTTATTCAACATAAACGGTCGCAACAGCCCTAAAGAATTTGACATAGGAAGGACCTCTTGTTTCAGGTGAATTCCTAACTCGTTTTCCATGTACGCTCTCCTAATCTGCATCCTTTCCCACATATCTGGATATTTACATCGGATTGATTGCCGCAGATATTCATCCGCCAACAGAAGTCCGTCTTCAATATTAGTTGTAAAATAACAGTCTGTGGATGACGGGATAATATCCTGCTGAATAATCATACCACTTCGCAACTTAATATCAGAACCGGGGTAAATTGGCGAAGATAGCCACTCTTCCATTCCCGTTAAATGACCAGGATTTAACGTCCATCCAAATCTCTCTTTCGGAAACATTCTCTCCACCAGCTCATACAAATCTCCCCCAGTTACGTCCAATCCGATATTCTCCAACCAGGAAACAGCCATAGCGTAATATGGTTTTACAACCTTTTCTATATAATCCTTATTTTTTTCCGGTAATTCATCCCTATTTTCAACCAGATAACCTGCGCGGCATGTAAGTCCTCCTCTTAAGCTCATGGAAAATACCACCGGATCCCCGATTTTCAATATTCTGGTAGTCGGGCTGGTAAGGCTTATATCAGCGCGATCTCCTGAGCAAAACATAACATGACTGGTCATTGGAAGCCCTAGGCCATTAAGTTCTTTACAGGCTTCTTGTTCACTTATTCCCGCCTTCAAATCTTCCAAACACTTTAACATTTGATTTGATACTAAAGATGAGGCAAATTCAAATACAGCTATCTGGTCAACTTCATTTACCGTTCTTACCCCATCCCAAGGAGAAATAAATATATCATTGGCATTGATAACATTATCTTTTCCTACTATCTTTTGCATTTCATCAATAATATAGAATGGTACTTCCATATACTGACTTCCACTTTTCAAATCAGGAAAGAGTTTCCAGCCACATATGCCAATTTGATCCCCTATCTTAATCCCTATATCCTTTAATGTTCTGCCTAAATCATTTTCTTTGTCCATCGGCTGGTTTGGCAGGGAAAAAAGTTGACATAAATAGGATTCCATATCAACCTTTGACAGACGGTTCAGCGGAATACACTCATTTCCTAGAATCACCGTACATTTACCTGTATCCTCTAAAATTAAAGCAGCCTCTTCATACCGTGGATCATATCCGCATACATACTCAAAATTCCCGCAATGTTCCTTATCCGCGTATAAAAAAAGCTTATTCAACCCTTTTTTGTTCATTTTACCAATAATACGTTTCAACCTTTCCTTATAAACAGTACTAGGCACAACCGGCATACTATCCGCAATTAAACTTTTTGGCACCTGTACCTTTTCATATATGATATCCCTGGTTTCCGTTATGTTCATCTCTCATTCTCCTTCATTCGATATCCCACACCAATCCATACATATATTGGCGATTACTTTTGTATAATCCAATAATTGGTCCACGCTGCATCTTTCATTATCATTGTGAGCTAATGCAGGATTACCCGGTCCGAAATTTACCGTAGGTATTCCCGCTAACTTTTCCGGCCATTCATTATCGGTGTGGAATTCAGAGCCTGTAAGTTCCATATTATCTGTAATCTTCTTGGCACTCTTCATAAACTCACTAATAAAAGGGTGTTCTTCCGATACTTCCCCACAGTTCGCCTCCAACAGCCAATTAATTTTAGGAGGATGTAATTTAAGCCACGGGTCACAATTAGCAATTCCCTGAATATAACGCTCGAATTCCGCTTTTACAGACGTTCCTAAGCCATTCTCGTCAGTCTCTCCCGGAAGAACCTGTATATTATAGCTCAGGACACATTTGTCCGGATAGCTTGAATGATGGTGTCCGCCATTTATTTTAGACAACTTTATCTGGCAAGGAAGATTCAGTAGCTTGTGCTTTTTATCTGGCCTAGATTCCCAATCCTTATTTAACTCCTGTATAGCATTGTGTAGATACAAGGCTTTATCTATGGCGCTCAGAACACCGCCTTGCGACCAATGTGGCTGTGAGACCTCCAAGTGTCCAGTCTTACCGTATACCTCTACATCTACCCAGATAATTCCACGGCATAACAAACTCAATTGTAAATCAGTTGGTTCCCCCATAATCGCCGCATCTATCTTAGCATCCATCAATCTGAGATATTCTGAAAAAGCCAACATCCCCGTGCCGCCAGTTTCTTCTCCGGTTATACCTGCAAACCATAAATCACCGTCTAATTTTATTCCATTCTCATGTATTGCTTTCATAGCTACTAGCATACCTGCGATTCCTGACAGCATATCTACTGTTCCTCTACCATAGACCATGCCATCTTTAAGAGTTGCCTGAAAAGGTGGATAAAGCCAGTTCTTTATATTTTCTACTGGTACCACATCGGAATGACCGACCAACATAAGTGATTTTCCTGATCCGTTGCCTGCAACTTTAGTAAATACATTATCTCTGCCTGCAAAATCTATCTTATCCGTATATCCAGTTACAAAACCGGGTAAATCTCTATAACTTTCCAGTTTTGTTAAATCAATTGGTACGCTTGTCACTTTCAATCCTAAATTTTCAAGGTATGCGGTTATTACTTTCTGAACCTCGATTTCACTATCTTTATCAGAGAGTGCTCCATTTACAGGCTTTGCCTTTACTAATTCTGAAAGCAAACCCACAATTTCCTGACCATTTTTGTCCAGCCATTTTAATACTTGTGAATTTTTCGAATCCATACGTAACCTCCCTATTAATTTTTCCACTGATATTAATAATATAACCCATAGCCATCAAATTGTCAATATGTATTATGTTTATTTTGTCCATATATTGCAATAAAAGCAGTGTATATTTATACTGTTTTTACATTTTTTTGATATACTTTTTCCTTCGAATGGAATATATTATCATAAATATTCTCCCCCACCCCCACCAATCCCCCATTCTTCCTGCATGTTGCATTTTTTTATGATTGACTTACCTGTAAGAGGAGAGGTGCTCCGTCCATTCAACTCAGCGCACATAGAAACTGCCAAATTCATAGCCCCTAACCATTCTGTTACTGATATATCAAACACTTCCACCTTTCCTTTTCGAAACGAAAAAACTCCGCCGGACTCAACAGGCAAAAAAAGAACACCTTCAGGTTCTTTCTACCTGAAAGTGTTCTTTTTTTGGTATTTTTTCCACAGCCTCGTAGGTCAATTTAAGCTAACATAACATTTTAGGCAAGCGCCCCTCTCCTTATTATCCACCACCACAACCAGAGACTTTTCTCTCTCCATTGCGTGGAAATGCCAGCGGACGTCCTGATATATAGTGGGTGAGAGGCGGGACCACCTACAACCGTCCGCCTACTTCTCCCCCAAAATACTCCTTCGTAGCCTTCCTCACCTGGGGCGCCAGGGCCACCATGGCAATCAGGTTTGGTATGGTGAGAAGTCCCAGGGCTACATCCTGGATGACCCACACCAGTTCGATCTCGGCCAGTGCTCCGATGATGCAGAAGCATGGGAATACGTACTTGAATTTATCGGCCACCCTGGTGCCGAATATGTAGTTCAGTCCCACAAACCCGAAGTACCACTGGCTCATCAGGGTGGTGGATGAGAACATCAGGAGACAGACAGCCACCACATAGCGCAGAGGCTCCCACACGCTGGCAAAGGCGTTGATGGCCAGTACGTTTCCCGGCGCGCCTGAATCCAGCACGCCAGTGACTCCCAGCACAAGGCCTGTGATGGTGCAGATGACAAAGGTATCCAAGAACACCTCGGCCACGCCTGTTATGCCCTGTTCCACCGGATGGTTTACCTGGGCCGCGGAGTGGATAACCGGAGCGGATCCCTCGCCTGCTTCATTGGAGTACAGTCCCCTGGCAACCCCCTTCTGCATGGCAATCAGCATGGATCCCATAGCGCCGCCTGCCATGGCCCTGAGGCCGAAGGCTCCGGCAAAAATGTCCGCAAACACCCCCGGCACCTTGGTGATGTTGGCAATGATGATGAGAAGCCCGCCCACCACATAGATAAGCGCCATGGTGGGAACCAGCCTCTGGGCCACATGGGCCAGACGTTTCAGCCCGCCCAGGGTAATTACAAAGATGATGATCACAAGGGCGATTCCCGTTGTAAGGTAGGGTACGCCGAAATTCTCTTTCATAACGCCGCTTATGGTGTTGGACTGGATGAAATTTCCCCCGATAATCTGGGTCACCATGAAGAAGGCGCACAGCACGGCCAGCCAGGGCGCGTGCAGTCCCTTTTTGATGTAGTACATGGGACCGCCCACGTAATTTCCCTCTTCATTCTTTTCACGGTACAGCATACCAAGTATGATCTCACCGTATTTGGTGGCCATTCCCACAAAGGCGGCCACCCACATCCAGAAGATAGCTCCCATGCCGCCTGCCAGTACGGCTGTGGACACGCCCACAATGTTGCCGCTTCCCACACAGGATGCCACTGCCGTGCACAAAGCCTGGAAGGATGATATGGTTCCCGCTTCTTTGGATTCCTTGCTTTTTGAGAGAATGGGCTCCCAGATGGTCTTTCTTATGATGTATCTAAAACGCCGTATCTGTATGCCTCCTGTTATGATTGTATACAAAAGACCCACCCCAAGAAGCACAAATAACAGCCAGTTGCCCCACAGCCAGTCGTCAAAGGTCGTAAGAATCTGCTGAAGCTCTTTCATTCTTCCATTCCTCCTTTAGTACCTGATTACCATTCCAAATAGATGGGATTCGTCCATGCGGTGCGGCCGTATTTGTCCACTGCCTCCACACGTATATAGGTCTCATGACCCTTCAGGGCGTATTCCGCATGATTCAGGGTATCCTTAAACCGCTCGCCCAGAACCGTGGTCCCGTCATTGATGATATTTCCGCATACAAAGTTTACATGATTCACATTGGATGTGTCAATCCATACCTTGTTGTCCCGTACGCCCCAGTCATATATTTCCGGGCCGGATGAGGAGTAATAATTGCCGTCAATAAAATTCTGCACAATGCCGTCGTGGCTTAAGTCAGGAGACTGTACGCAGATCCATCCGCCGCAGGAATCCTCAAACAGCCCCTCGTTGTGGTTGTCGTCGCTGGCAAATGCATTGATTTTCTTTCCCATGCGCAGCATCCGGTCCCAGTATGTCACGTCGTATCCGGTATTGGATTCCTGCACTGTATTGAAATTAAATATCTCCAGAGAGCTGATTCCCTCTGTGTGGATAAACTCATCTTCTGTCACGCGGCTCCAGATAGGATGATTATAGGTGGTCACACAGCCGTGGTCCCTCAGCATATCGGCCACCTTCTGGGCAGCCTCCGGGCCGGTCCACTCACCGAAAAACTTCATGGGAGGGATGTACTGCATGTGCCCGTAGGTTCCCATGGGGGCCGCGTCCTGCATGGCCTGGGTCCCCAGTATCCCGTGGAGGTGATGTATCTTATAGCGCTCATTTGTACCTTTTGCCCGGTACAGCACCACACTGCTCTCCACCGCAGGCACTATGATAAAATGTTCCGTGTTGAACTGCTCCCGATAGTCTGTAAATATGTCATGCTCGGAAAAACACAGGAAATGATATCCGTTGTCCTTGTAAAGCTTTACAGACTGTTCCGGGGTTAGCATGCCATCCGACACCGTGGTATGGCTGTGGATATTTCCTTTATACCAGTTTCCGCAATTTTTAAACCCATGATATTCCTTCATATATTCATACCGTCCTTCTGTCATAATCAGTCCGCAGGCTTACTCTGCCTTAGCTGCTGCCTGGCACTTCTTGATGCGGTGAATCAGGAATGTGG
>OGSS01001632.1_pt1 | contig 13358 bp, 26 predicted proteins | sample 1553591 | NCBI WGS metagenome assembly OGSS01 (sample SAMEA2580061, study PRJEB22360) | human gut metagenome | biome: human gut; feature: human-associated habitat; material: faeces | place: Denmark | collected 2008/2010
TACGTACGGTGCTGTGAGAGGACGGCGGTTAGCCACCGCCTCCTACTCGATTATGAAGCTTGGAAAAGTCGATTTCCAGACTATCATAAATATGCACCTTGATCACATCGCAGAAGGAGTGCAGGACCGGCCCGTCATCATGCTCCATGTCATAAACAACAATGGTTCTTTTTAATGGATCCACGATCCAGTATTCTCTTACGCCATTAGCGCGATATAATGCGAGTTTGGTGTAATAGTCCATTCGCTTACTTCCGGGAGATACGATCTCTACAATCCAGTCCGGAGCGCCGTGGCAACCCTTAGCATCAATTTTATTAGGATCGCAGATCACGCTGATATCAGGCTCCAGATAGTTGGATAGATCGGATTCATCTGCATCATGGAGAAATACTGCAAACGGTGCCGGAATGACCTCACAAGCGCCGTTGTGGTCCCGGATGTAGCTTGCAATCTCCAGATGCAGGAAAGAAAGAATCCGCTGGTGTGCGGTGCTTGGCGGTGCCATATCATAGATCTGACCGTCAATCAGCTCGGCACGGTGTCCTTCTGGAAGATCATAAATATCATCAATTGTGTAGGTGTGCAATTTTGGTAATGGCATAAAAACACACTCCTTTCAAAATGCAGTCTATAATGCTATAAATAGTTTGCTTTTTCACTGTCCGGGACCTTTCCTAATTGCATGAGATTCCAAAGCTCCCAAGCGCGAAATGTCGATGGATCGTGAACGCGGCTCTGGTAAGTGCTGAGCTTTAGTCCAAGACATTTTGCCATCTTCGCATTATCATAATTCATCCGTACCTTTATGGTGGCGATCAGCACGCGGATATTCTGGCTTTTTTCTTTTCCATAGGAAATTTTCATAAAATTGTATTCTCCCATTTAAAGACTGATTCGGCAGGTATTTTCTGGAAATAGGATTAATCATTTACGGTATCACCGTTAGGTAAGACAAATGAAGAAACATATTTGCAGCCTGTAGCCTCAGCGACTTTTTTGAGTTCAGCGGGAGTGAAACCCTCACGCTTCATTTTCTGATTAAAAGCCTGCGGACTAGATCCATATCGACGAGCCAGTTCGGAAACGCTAATATTCAATTTGATGCAAAGAATTTTGATTTGTTCAGATACTGCCAAAATGTTCACCTCGCTTTCTATAAATATTATAAACAAAAATGTTTTTAATTACAACAAAAAAGTTTTAAAAATAAATAGAAAAGTTTAAACAAAAGCATTGACATTATAAACAAAAATGTTTATAATTAAACCATCAAAAGAAAACAGCACAGCCAAAGCGGACGGAAGTACCGGAAGGGAAAACAAGAACGCGAGGTAATACCGGGGAGCAGGATAAGAGAGAATGAGATGCCGCACACGCCGCTAAGATGCTTAAGGCCTGCCGGAGCTGATCTGGATGGAGAAACGGAAGGAGACAAAATATGGGAGAAAGAGCATTGCAGAACCGCATTATAAAACTTCAGGAAATCGAGGCACAGAAGGAACTTCTTGAAAAAGAGGCTGAGAAAATCCGTCAGGAGATCAAGATGGAGCTGGAGACGAAGCGGGTAGAAGAGCTGGCAGCAGGACCATTCATGATCCGGTGGAAGACGGTATTAAGCAGCAGACTGGATGGAAAAGCTTTAAAGGCTGCGTTGCCGGAGATCTATCGGCAGTACTGTAAATCCAGTACGACTCGCCGGTTCACGATCGCGTAAACAAAAAGCCCTTATCAGAGCGGCAACTCTGGTAGGGGCAGATAACCCGACAAACAAGAAAATACGGGTATGTAGGAAGTATATCATATCTGGATATCCGAGACAAGGAGAAAACTATGATAAACAGATTGTTGAAAAAAGAGGAAGCAGAAGCTCTCTTTGAAAAAGAGGCTGTCATGATGGTAGATAGAAATGGAGTTCCGTATTATCGCGTTATAGATTTATTTGGGGAGCAGGCTGCTCGATTTATTGCAAGACACCAAAGTCATGATGGCTGGTTACAAGCCGGAAGAGATTGGAATGGTTTTGGTGAATGCTCTGAGGAACGCCCACTGATAAATTATCTTTACAAGTCAGGCTTTATAAAAGTTGTATCGGAACATAATTATTTATTGCTTTGTAAAGAACAACAAAGTAGTGATGGTCAAAAACTCTTTGGTCGGTGTTTTGAAGAGAATTTTAAGTACTTAGATGATTCAGCGGGGAAAATTAGAAAAAAAGAAGTCGACTGAAACGCGTAATAAAAACTGAAAAAATGAAAGGGAAATACTCAGATAAAGGATGGGAAGGACATGGAATACAAAATGGGGATTATTGAGATGGTAGAAAAAATGAGTAACTTGAGATTTTTAAAAATGATCTATGGATTTTCCAGAAGATTGTATCAAGAAGAAATGGCGGAGAAAAGATATGAATTATAAAAAGAAAATTATTAATATACTGGGAAAAGCAGATCATGATCAGCTGTATACAATATTTAGATTTATCACATCGTTTCTCGGAATGAAATAAAGGAAGGATAAAAATATGGGAAAAATTATTGTTGATGAAACCGCTTTGACAGATGCATTACTTTATGCAGAACGTATCAATGCTTTGGCAGAGCAGCTAGTACAAGGGTATTTTGATTTGTCGGATGGACACGGGGATCTGGGAGAGAATAAGTGCCTTTTAGAAGTGGGATATGAAAATAGTCGTATCCTCTGTGAAATGGTAAGAGATTTTTCCTATGATGCTCGTAAGTCACTTGAAGGACAGGTTAATAATGCGACTCTGTATAGAAACACTGAAAATTTGAAAAAGAGTCCGTAATGATGGCATATAAAACTGTATCGATCGTTTCGCAAAAAAAGTATAAAAAAGAAGGAGAGGACACGAGATATGGATTATAAGAAGGAAATCGGCAAGTTACTTGATAAAATGGGCAGCAGAGAACTTATACTTGTATACTGGCATATAAAAGCTCTACTCGGCATTAAATAAAAATTTAGAAGTGATAGGAAAGGCACCTGAAATTCTACCTTGATGGAATCAGGCTCCTTTTGCGTTGAAAGTTGTATAAAGATGAACAAAACAGACTTTGCAATATATTATGTAGTTCTGCTACTGGGATTATAGTAAAAAATACAGAAAAAATTACTGAGCGATAGGGGCTTTTCTTTTGAAGTATTTTGAGGTATCATAAAGAAAAAGGAGTGCAGTTGATATGACAGATGTACCGGAATATTTATATCACTATACAAATTTGGATACTTTGGCATTAATTTTAAAAAATAAAACTATACGTTTTAATTCATTAAAAAATATGGATGATGCGGAAGAGGTTATAACGGGAAATTCCCCCTATTTGGGAAAGTATTGTTTTGTAAGCTCGTGGACCTCAGATGAAGAAAATATTCCGATTTGGAATCTATATACAAGAGGAATGCAAGGGGTAAGAATTAGACTGAAAACGTATCCTTTTAAAAAACACAAGGCAAGTCTTTTCTATTATAATGATGGAGAAGAATTTGATACATATTGTCCTGAAGAGCTGCTGAAACATGACAGAATATATGTGTATCCCACGATTCCATTCTTACGAAAAGTGGAATATACAGACGATGATTCAAAGATATTTCCAAGTTTAATTACCCGATTGGAAAAGAATGCTAGTAAGTCAATTCATATAGAGGCTAACTTTAATGATATAAACAGATATAAAAGAAAAAAATGGGACTTTTTATCAGAATGGAGATATAGTTTGGTCCTTTTTCCGCATAATGAAAATGGTAGCTTAGTTTTTGATTTAACAGAGCGGGGAGAGGACTTACCCTTCTGGAATTACGATGTTTCTATTGATGAGGGCGCATTAGAGACAATAGAAATAATGACGGGACCCAAAATGACACCAGGCGATAAGGTACTATTACAATGCCTTGTTGAAAAATATTGTCCGACAGCAACTATTGTTGAGAGCAAGCTAAAAATCAATTAGATGAATAGATGCTAGATAGAATTACTGAGAGATAATGTGGTATATACCGGAGCATATAATATACCAGAAATATTACATATTGGATTTGCATAAGGAACATAAGAAAATGATTAGTAGGCAAATGTGCCTGTGATTTAGGCAAAATCACGCATATAGGATGCGGAGGTGTGATATGGGTGGTCGTGGAAGCGGAGGTCATAACCGAAAACATAGCCGGATCGAAGATGTGAAATACTCGCGGGTAGATAGCTTTTTCTTGAAATCTCTCTTACAGGGAGATAAATATCTGAACTATAAAGAATGGGTCGAAATTAGCGGGAATTATAGCACTGTTCGATATTATCCATGCGATGGTAGAACGGTGATCATCGGGAATGGAATATATTGCGAGACTGAATTGGACCGGGTAGTTAATATTGACGGTCGTTCAACTCGCTTTTATTTCAGATGTCCGTGTTGTGGACGGCGCGCACGCTACTTATATCGTGATCATGATCGGAAAACGTATCTTTGCCGGAGCTGTGCCGGTCTAAACTATGAGTCGCAGCAGGCGGGCAGAACAGATAAAATGATCCGGAGAATGGAACACATCGTAGAGTCGAAGCTGTGCTGGAATGACTGGTATAAGGTTTATGACTACATCGCGATGGTTCCTACACCAACGAAACCGAAGTATATGAGATGGGAAAAGTATAATTCATTGCTTTCAGAACTGAAGCAGTTACAGCACATATACTATCTGAAAGAAGTAAAATCGTTGGGGAGCTTACGGCATGGAATCAGATAGAAGAGAGTACAATGGAGCAGCAGGATCCTACCCGGGGACTGTTTGGGGACTAAAATCACGAAAAGTTCCGAAAAGATACATCAAAAGAGAAAAAATAGAAACGGAAAAAGCCTTATAAATCAAAGGTCTTGAGAAGTTATGAAAAAAGCGAAAATGTAAAGATGCCCATTCGTAATGCGTAGGTCGCCGGTTCGAGTCCGGCCGGGAGCTGAGTAAAAAACCCTTGAGAAATCAAGGATTTTTCGTGTTTTTAGGGTTTTGATATTATGGGCAAAAAGAGCAAAAAAAGGGGCTTTGTCTACTATTCAATTTTTTACCTGTGATTGACTACTGCCGGCTCATCCAGAAGAGCATCTGCCATGATGCTTGCAGCCTCTTTGCTGCTTTGATGAAAGAAGTACGCGTAGATATTTAATGTGGTGCTGGTATTGGCGTGGCCGAGGACTCCGGAGACGGCTCTTGGATCTAACTTCTTATTGATCAGAATCGAAGCGGTGGTGTGACGGAGATCATGCAGCGTCAGATCGTCTGGTATCATCTCAGTCTCATCTTTTGCAATATTCGTGTTGTAGATCTGAATCACCCGTTTAAACTCCGTTCTGGGGCTGCAAATATGCATCTGAGAGCCATCATCCCGGATAAATACGAAATTGTTTTGAAATTGTTTGCCGCGGGATCCTTTCCAGTAGTCACCCAGTCTGAGACAAGCCTCCTGTTGTTCATGCATAAGTTTTTTCGCAGCGGTGATGACAATATCCGGTACGATACATTGTCTCGTGGCATAGGTCTTTGTATCCTTATGAATGACTTCTCCTTCTACGACCGCTGTAGATTTGGAGAAGTGGATTGTGTTCAGGGAAAAGTCAATGTCACTCCATAAAAGAGAAACAATTTCTCCACGCCGGGCACCGGTAAAGAAAGCAATATAGAAAAAGAGCTGCCATTTAAGATCGAGGGACCATAACTGAGTATACTCCTTGATCTGCACGGGTTTTCCGTTTCTCTTTACAGTGTGTGCCTTATGGAGAACATTAACAGGGTGGTCAAGAATCCATAAAAACTGCTTTGCCTGCTCAAGAGTGAGCTGCTTGGTTTTGTATTCGCGTTTGACTTTGCCGCGGCCGCGCTGTTTTCCTGCATAAATCAACGGATTAATAGGAATATAACCTTCCTCAACAGCGTAGGAGAGCACCGTACTGATCGTAGCTCTGTATTTCGTTATGCTGGATTCTGTCAGAACACCGCCTTTTCCGTCAAGTCTGCAGCTATCCTGGCGTAATCCATTTAAAAACTCTTTGACAACATGGTTAGTGACCTGCGAAAGTTTTACCTGACCGAGAGCCGGGATAATGCGGGAATTGATTCGCTGACGGTAATCGAACATGGTGGATTTTGCAAGCGCTTTGGATATTTCCATATCGGTGAAAAAGATATTGGAAAATTTCTCAAAAGTAATCTTATCACCAATAGAAGATCCTCCAGCCTTAATCTTATCCTCGAAACGGACAGCAAATTTTTCGGCTGCTTTGCGTGCGCGTTCTTCGGACCATTTCGGATCCGGAGTAAAAGTTGCTGTCTCTGATATTTTCTTTCCCTTGGAATCATAGCCGCAGGAAACTGTGATCGTGTAGCTGTCACCACGCTTACGAATGCTTGCCATTATATCATTCTCCTTTTTGTGTTGCGACGTCGCAACGGTCCAATTTTGGGTATAAAAATAACGCCCCTTGCCAGGACGCTACGGAGATGATATAATTCAGGTGTTCAAGCTGATTATATCTTCCGGAGCATCCGGCAAGAGAAATCTATGTAAAGCCGTTCGGTGCGCCAACACCGGGCGGTTTTGCATTTTATAGGTACCTAACAAAAATAACGAATTTCTCCGAAATAGGAGTACCATTGCTGAAGAACGTCATTGCTTCGAGCTTCGATAATTCTCATCATATTTCGTAAAACACGGTCTGGAATTTTTGAGTTATTGTTGCAGAGAAGACATTTTCCAGCACGTGTGATCCAGATTTTCGTAGCATTTGAAGTTGGTTTTCCTTCCGCAATATGGACATGTACAGGTTCAAGCGGCTTATTCTCATTTGTCCAGAAGTAAACCCAGTAAGAGCCGAGTCTAAAAACCTGAGGCATTTTCAAATCCCCCTTTCTGAGAAAATTCCATAATCAAATGAGCCGTTGATTCAATAATCTTCTGCAAACGATTGATTTCCTCATCAGAGAACTGATAGATATCTTCCCATGTATAGTCAGGAAGCCAGCAGGTAGCATGACGGAAGCCATATTTTTCATCAGGACGTTCTATATACACCTTTACTCGTCCGTCTGGTTTCATTTCTGAGTGGACAATTTCGGTATCATCATTTAAAGTCATGAACGGATACATCATAGAGAAACACCTCCTTGTTTAATGAATTTACAATAGATCGCTGATCCGGATCGTCAAACCATCATAAATTGCAACAGGAATCTCCTGGCTGAAGGTGTAGATCACCGGTGCTGCATCATCTTCGTAGTGGTACACGGTGGTTCTTTCTTTGGCAGGATCCACGATCCAGTATTCACGGACACCGGCCTGGGAGTAGATCATGTTCTTCAGGCTATAGTCCATTTTGCGGCTGGCCGGGGAGACAATCTCAAAAATGAGGTCCGGAGCTCCGGAGCATCCGCGGTCGGTCAGCTTATTCGGATCGCAGATCACGGAAACGTCGGGTTCCACCCAGTCCTTATCATCGGCGTCGAGGTTGACGGCGAAGGGAGCAGGGTAAACTTGGCAGGATCCGTGGTGATCAGCAATATAGTTCCCGATAATCCTTGAAATAGAGAAAACCAGTTTCTGATGGATCCGACTCGGCGGCGCCATGTCGTAAAATTTGCCGTTGATCAGCTCGGCGCGTTCTTCTTCTGGTAAGTTCCAGTAGTCTTCGGATGTATAATGGTCATTTTTTAATAATGGCATAAAATACTCCTTTCTATATTTCAGAATGCGTTTTATGCAGATAGTTCCTTCTCTGCACGTAGTTTCTGACTTACTCGATATTGCTCGGCATTTGGCACATCGACAAATTCAACCGTCTTGTCGAAATTCTGCCGAATTACTTCTTTAATTTCATCTAAAGTAACGTTGAAAAACTCGCGGCGTTGATTTACCATATTAAGCTTACGATCTTCAAAAGCACGATGTAAGGCCGCTTCTAAAGCCGGAGCATCATCAGAAAAGATCATGGCATGAACATCAAAGTTAAATGGTACTGAAGCATCTCCAAGCTCGTCAATACGATCTTGAGGATCCAGACGACGCGTCATTCCAATCTTATATATATTTTCTCCAAAGGCTCCGATATTAGAAATAACATACACATATCCAGCGCGCATATTTGCTTGTCGGTAATCAATGTCAGAAAGCGCTTTGTCAATATCGGATAGATGATTTTCTAACTGTTCCTTTTTCTTTAATAAATCGGCATTATCAGGATTCTGTTCAATTTGTAACTGTAATTTTTCAAATGCAGTTTGATAATGACTTTGCTCTTTTTCAAACTTTTTCCGCTGTTCATCAATTTCTTTTTGAAGTCGAGCTTGTTCACGTTGCTCAGCACGAGCAGCCTTTTGCTCCTCCTTTTCTTCCTGCTTCTTTTGACGATATTCGAACGCTAAGCGAAGCTCTTTTACCTTGGCATTTAAATAGCTTTGAGAGATAGAAATCTTCATTATAGATCCCAATTTAGATATAGTTTCTGCTGATTTGTAGATTCGATCTAACGTAGCGTCAAAATTAGTATATTTTACGCGATCAATTAGATCATCGCATTCATTATTGAATGCGCGTAATAACAGTTTTTGCGTGTCAGAAACCATTTTCCTACCTTTAGCCTTGCTATCATTAACAGTCCAATCAGTACTTCCGAGAACGGCTTTTTTGTCTTTGATGAGGTCTTTCTGAGTTTGCCTTATTTTGGCCAACTCTTCTTTATAATCAAGAGCTGAGGCAAAGTCATATTGAGGTGTATATAGTCCAAATTCTTGAACGAGAACCTCCTCATCTACACAAATAAGTTCCCTTTTCTTTTCGGAAATTTGTTTTTCGATATTTTCCAGGTCATATTGTTTCTGCTCAATAGCTTTTTGTATTTCTGATTTTATATCTGCGAGATTTTTGTTGGCAGAAGTTTCTTCTTCATGAAGAGAATTTACCAAAAGCTGGAGTTTATGAGCATCCTGCATTTCTGGTGTTAATAAAGACTGAACATCTGTATATTTTTGATATAAGTCTTGAGTATAAGCTGCCAGCTTTTTCTCATTTTTACTTTTTAGGATGGCAAGTATAATTCCTATCAATAAAGGAATTCCGTATAAGAACCATGCTGCGCAAAGTATACATATAAGCGGTGTACTGAAATACCATGGAGTCTTAAAATTACAAGTTGATGTTTCTGATAAATTATCCATACCCATTCCCTCTTTCTTTTGTGCTAATACTAAGACATTATGGACCGTTTTAATCTCAGCTCAAGTAATTCTTTCGGATATCCAGTGCAGATACAGAATTGATCGCTTGTGCAGCTGGAATAATCTTGCAGCATGTCATCTGAAATCAAGAGTTCCGCAGCAAATTGATTTGCCTCGCGTTCGATCCCAGATGTAAGTAGAAGAGTGTATTTTTTGAGAAATGCACAGTTCTCTTTACGATGTAGTAGAGCATGCCCTAATTCGTGCGCGGCCACAACCCGGAACAGGGGAGAGTCGGTGGAAATATCTTCGTTTATACAGATCCATCGTTTACGTTGGACTAATGTATAATAACCAGCAACATTACCAAGAGGCATGGTCGCAATTCCTATTCCGGCAAATTTTGCAATGGCAATGGGATCTCTGGTTCCAAGGATCCGTTCATAGTACCGAATTAAACGGTAAATTTTATGATCGATTGTTTCCAAATCGCACCACCTACTTTTTATCTTTGTTCTTATTCGGGTTATATTTAACCTTATTTTCCTTCTTGGTTTCTCTTATGACGTACTCAAAAGCATTCCGAATAAGATTTCGGGATGTCTCATCTATCTCTTCTCCATCATAATACAAGGGACCACTTTCATTATTTTGGAACTGATCCATAATTCGATTAAGTGTTTTTGTAATATCTCTTTCATCACGGGAGGTGAATTCTGCTAATTGAGACGCTGATTCCCCACCGGATAATAGGTACTGTAGATTTATTTGTAAATAATTGGCTATTTCTACGGCACGATCAGAAGGGATAGTTCCTTTGCGTAACTGATTGATGTAGCCATTTCCGTAACCCAATTCTCTTTCTAATCTTGAAATAGGAATTTTTCGTTCTTTACATATTTTCTTTATGAGTTCGACACTGTTCATTATACACCTCTAAAAATTATAGAAAACTCTAAAAAACAACTTGACATATTAGAGAATACTCTATATAATGAACTCAGATTTAGAGAAACATCTAAATCGCAAACGAGTTTTAGAGATAATCTCTTATAATTGCTAGACACCTTTATATTAGATTATTCTCTAAAACTTGTCAATATATTTTATAAAAAAATCTAAAAAGAGAGGTGGGAAAATGCCATTCAGAAAAATGATGCAGTTCTGTGAAAAAGAAGGAATCCCGTTGTACACCTTTGAAAAAGAATGTGGTCTTGGAAACGGAACCATTCGTGGATGGGAGAAGGGAAGTCCTGGATTAGATTCATTAGAGAAAGTTGCGAAGAGGATGGGAATGCAGGTTAAGGATCTGCTGGAATAGGAAGGGGGTGAGAGCGATGGACCTGAAAAGTGTGTCTATTGATTCCTCAGAACGGATATTCCTGGACGGGGAAGAGCTTCAGAATGTGACAGCGTACAAACTGGAACACTCCGCCGATTCCGAGGGACCAGCGGAGCTGACAGTAAAAATGCTGGTTACAATAGGCCAAGTTGCTTCTGAACCAAAGAAGAAATGACTCCGGTAGCAATATCCTTGATAGCAGAAAGAGACTCAGATCCTACTGTATGTGCAATTTCTTTGGTTTTAGTCCAGTTGTTATCTGATCGAATATCAGAAAGAAACTGATGCCCCAATGGTGAGAGATATTGTACCATGCATCCCCCATTGAGAAACCAGTATGTTTTTCCGCCGAATAGACCAGATAATTCGCACTGTTTTACATGGTAAAGAATAACATCATCTGGATATTGAGTAAGCGTAGATGGAATTTTGCCCGGATCAAAACGGATAGGATCGTTTAGAGATGTTTTTTCTTCTACGGAAATCAGAATATCACGAATGCAATCTGGATTAAGTTTCATAGTCAATCTCCTTTCTTCTGTACTCGGCGGTGCAACGCCTGTATAGACAGTATACCACTTCGGGTATGAGGGGAACAAGTATATAAAAATGCGGAAAGGGGTGAGAGAGATGGATAAATCATTGCTGAATGCAATGAAGATTATTTCATGTGAACTGGGAGTCATTATTGGTCTGCTGCTTTCAATTGGCATTAGGCTCTGAAAGGAGGAGTAAGTGGTGTGGATCACAAGTAAAATGTGGGGGCTTCTGAATGTGCGGGTAAGCCAGTTGGAGAGACAGAAGAGTTTGCCAGCGGATGAGATTACTGAGGCGGTGCGCAAATATCTGAAAGAAGAACTACGGACTGCCGGATCGGTAATGGATAAGAAGAATGAGGAACATGTATATGTTTCGGAAAGAATTACCAACATTTCTGAACTGGAGCGGATCATAGAGAAAGAACGCAATGCATTATCGATGTTGTTGTCCCAACTTGAAAAAGAGGATATTCCGATCGATGAAGTGTGGAAAAGAATTAAAGGAATTTTGCAGCTTCATAATCAGGCATCCTCTTTTGAATTTCATGTAGAGCGGAGAAAAACTACAGACCGTATTTCGTGAGATCAATAGAATCTTCGAATTTGTCAAGTAAATTGCAGTTGCCGCCATTCGGACATGAAAAGTATTTTATAGATTCGTCCTGCTCATAGGGTGGTAATTTACTATTTTCAACAATGGAACAGGTGGCATAAAGAGAAGATGCATTGTCTGTGTATGCATTTATCTGGTATTTACCAGTGATAATAACGCGATCTTCAAGAAAAGGACAGCGCACATTCTTAGCGATGGTTGTGTAATAGGACATTCAAAGTCTCCTTTCTTCTGTACTCGGCTCTGGCGGGAGCCTGTATGGAAAGTATAACGCTAAGGAGACATAGAAGCAAGTGACTACCTGTTTGCAACAGAGGATGAGAAGGGAGCGTGAGAGAGATGTACCCAACATACGATGACATTATCCAGAACATTAAGAATGTCATAGCGAAGAAAGGCATGAAACAGGGTACCGTAGCTGCGAGAGCGGGTTTTTCCAAACAGGATTTTAGCAACATACTGAATGATCACAGAAAGTTGCTCCGGGTCGAGTACTTAGTTCCGATCGCCTTTGCGTTGGGAGTCGATGCAAATGAACTGTTAAAGGCAGGGAAGAAGGTGGAATGATGGATGACAAAAAGAATCCACACCCGTGGAGAGCGTGGATCCTTACTGCGTTGATTGTTAATCAGGTTCTGACGGCGATTCAGATTCGTCAGGCGAATCAGAAGTTGTGGAAGATCGTGATTCAGCGGGGTGAGGATGTGATTCAGCTTGGTGATCGCCTGAGTGATCATCTGGAGTATGAGATTCATCATAATGAGGAGATGAATCAGCTTGTGGAAGAAGAAAATCGACTTCTGGAGGAATGGTATCAGAATCTGGAAGAGTTTCTGAGTCAGAATCCAGTTGATTGTAAATAGCTTCCAAAATCTCGATTCCTTTTAAACAGGCTTCGTATTGCTTTTGTTGGAGTTCAAGTGATTCCTGGTTTTGCTGGATGATCGTCTCATTCTGTTGAATAATCGTTTCATTTTGCTGAATGAGCTTAGAGTCATTTTCCATTTCTTCTTGATGATATTGTTTTTCCCATTCTGAAGGACGAGATGGCAGAGAAGCAACTATGTATGAAATTAACACTGGTATCAGTACATTTTTAATTAAGTACTTGGCTGCTTTAGAAGATACCTTAATGATATCGAGGCGCTGAGTTGAAGGAGTTATCTCTTCCGCAGTGCCATAATTAAAATCATCAGGAATTAATTCGGCGGGCATCTCAACATAAGTTGAAGCTATTCGAATAGAATCGAGAGCTGCCACCAGAGGTTCAAACCCGGAAGATAATTGAACTCCGATCGGGGTGATATTTTGAATCCCAAGTGCACCGGTAAGTGGAGCAGAGGCGGCACCGTAAATTTTGTAATACGAATTAACTAAATCATGCAAGGGATTTTCAGGGTATTTAAAACCTGCCGGTAAGGTATTTGCATACAAAGTAAATTTTTTATCGAGATTTTGCTGAAATGCAATAGCGGACGTGGCGGAGGTACCGAAGTTGTCATACAGTGCTTGCTGCTGAGCTATGAAATCAGCAATAGGATTTGAGGTTAGTTTTCGAAACTGGCGATCCAGCTGCGCTTGTGTTCGAAAATATTTATCTAAATTAACCTATTGTGCTATTTCAAATAAAACGTTTAAAAACTTGTAA
>OGSS01001652.1_pt1 | contig 13117 bp, 11 predicted proteins | sample 1553591 | NCBI WGS metagenome assembly OGSS01 (sample SAMEA2580061, study PRJEB22360) | human gut metagenome | biome: human gut; feature: human-associated habitat; material: faeces | place: Denmark | collected 2008/2010
CAGGGCCGTGAAAACGGCCCTTAACGTGTTTGGGTACTGAGTATGAAGCGTTTACAAAAGATATATTATATACCTGTGGAAAAGGAGAATACAGAACCGCTGCGTGTGGCGGCATATTGCCGCGTCAGCACTAAAAAAGTGACGCAGTTAGCCAGTTTGGCACATCAAATTATGGCATATACAGAACAAATATCAGATCATCCAGATTGGGTATTTTCAGGGGTGTTCTGGGATTGTGGAAGAAGTGGATTAAGGCAAAATTGAGTGAGAATATTCAGTGGGGGATTAAAAGAAAATTTGAGGAAGGATTATTTAGCAGTTACAAACATTTTATGGGGTATCGGTGTGTGGAAGGGGAGTTGGTAATCGTTCCGGAGCAGGCCAAAATAGTAGAATTGATTTTTGAGTTATATTTAAAGGGTTACACGTTTTCGCATATAAAAAAACACTTGGAGGAAAGTGGTATAAAAACGGTAACAGGCAAAAAGTTATGGAGTGCAAATGTAATCCAGCAAATGCTAAAGAATAAGAAATATAAGGGTGACATGATGCTTCAGAAAACATTTACGGAGGATTATCTGAATGGTATACGAAAAAAGAATGTAGGACAGCGTACCAGATATTATGTGAAGGGAAGTCACCAGGCCATTATTTCTCCGGAGATATTTAATAAGGTGCAGGAGGAAGTGCTTAATAGAGCCAGACTGCTCAGAACAGCTGACGGCAATCAGATTAGCAGTGGTAACCGATATAGCAGCAAATATTTGCTTAGTAACTTATTGATATGTGGAGATTACGGGGGAGGATTCAGGCGTAGAACGGAACGTGGGAAGATTGTATGGAGATGTGGGACAAGGATGGAAAAAGGGAGATATCAGATATGTGAATTAGAATAATAGATAAATGAGATTGTTTGATTGAAGAGGTACGAGTTAAGAGAATGAGAAAATTTTTCAGATGGTAATGGCGGGGGGAGTATGGTAAAATTAAGAGAAATGGGTACTGGAAAAGGACTTTGCTCTGGATGATGAACGTTTAAAAAACTTTGTAGTGGAAATTCTTTTGATGAGTTGTTGGAATGTATCAGCAGGCATTGGAGAAGGCACATTTGGAGTATGGGAAGTATAAAAAAATCAGGAATATGTGCTGTCTCCTGTGGAATGTCATTTTTTGGAGAGTATAGAGGAATTGGATAAATTGGATAGGACAAGCAAGTGATAGAATGCTGAAACGTGATTTCCTCCAAGAGGAAGTTATACCTACAGGCCATCATTATTATACACTTGAGACATACGGAGACAGTTGTTTTACTGGAGCAAGAAAAACGGTAAAAAGGAGCGGCTAAAGGATAAAATGAAATTGTATTGTTTACAGATGAAGATGTAAAGCTTTAGGTTCCGATTACACCAGAACAGGGTACTGTATGGTTAACTCAGGAGTAAATGTCAGTGTTTTTTGACACAGTGCGTTCTTCAATCGCTTATCATATAAACAATATATTCAAAGAAGGAGAACTTGATAAAAATACTTCTGTCGAAATTTTCGACAGAAGTATGAATTTAGCCTCCAGACCGCCTGTGCCGGATTGGATGCCGCTCAGAATAATGATTCTGTAAATAAAACAGAAAAATGCGCGATCCTCATTTGGATAAATTCAATGCTGTAATGCAGATATATTAGAATGCCCCCATCTGGAAAAAAATAGAGATTAATCTTTCCAAATAAGGGCTTTCGGGGTAAGAAAATGCTCTTTAACCCATTCGATCCACAAATGATAGAAGCTCACTTGACGATATAAATAATAGCTTAGTCAAAGAATTAAATCAAATTATTCTTATCAAATAAAATTGTTGCAGTTTTTAACTGGTCAAAGGGGGATGAGTTATGATTGCGCATAGAAGGCAATCAGATGGGAAGGAGCAGGCATGGAATGTACACAGCAGGAATGTCTCAAAGCTATGCCGTCAGGAGGCAGAGAAACTAGGACTCCGTAATCTTGCTGAGCTGATGGGACTTTTACATGATTTTGGAAAAGGGACCGCAGATTTTCAAAACTACCTGCAGGACATCGGCAATAAGCATCCGAATCATGCCGGGTTGGGGGCGCTTTTTGTCTGGCGGCGCTGGCATGAGTCGGAGAAAGCTGTGAGGAAAAAGCAGACAGCCCAGCTGATTTCGTTGTGTATTTACGGACACCATGCCGGTTTGCCGGACTGTCTGGATATTTCCGGATCTTCCCCTTATCTGGCCGGATTAGGGGAGCAGCCGGAAGATTATTATAAGGAGGCTATGGCGGGCTTTTACGAAGAAGTGGCAACTGTGGAGGAGCTGGATGCGCTGTTTGCAGGGGCATGTGAAGAGCTGGAGAAATTTGGGTTAGGCAAGGATTCTTTTGAGTGGGGAATGCTGGCCAGGCTTTTGCTGAGCATTCTTGTGGATGCGGACAGATGGGACTCGGCATGTTTTGAGTATGACGAGAATCCATTTGACATGTCACAGGCGCCTCAGCCTGATTGGGAAAAACTTCTCACGGAATTGGAGACTTATGTGGAACAGTTCCCTAAGGAAGGAGAGCTGGCCAAAACCCGCCGGGACATATCAAAATGGTGCAAAGCGGCGGGAAAGCTGGGGCCGGGGATTTACACGCTGTCGGTTCCCACGGGAGGCGGAAAGACTTATTCAAGCCTGCGGTTTGCATTGGCCCAGGCAGTAGAGAACGGACAGGAAAGAATATTTTACTTAATTCCTATGAATACGATCCTGGATCAAAATTCGAAAGATATCAGAGATGCCCTCGCAGGCTTTTCATCAATTTTAGAGCATCATTCCAGCGTTGTTCTGGATGATGAGGCGGAGGAAGTAAATTACCGCAGGCTGACAGAACGCTGGGACAGCCGGATTATCTTAACCAGCCTGGTCCAATTTCTGGACACGCTGTTTCAGAATGGAAATGGCAAGGTTAGGAGGATGTACCGTCTTACAAACTCGGTTTTGATCTTCGACGAGATTCAGGCCTTGCCGAAGAAGTGCCGGGAATTATTTAAGAGGGCGCTCCGGTTCCTTGTCACGTATTGTAACTGTACGGTTCTGCTCTGTACGGCAACCCAACCCAACCTTGGCTTGAATTCCAAAGAACTGGTTCCGGATGTTGATACGCTGTATCAGAAGTTGAAACGGGTGGTTTACATTCCGCAGATGGAAGGGCGTACCTATCGGACAGCCGCCGTTGATATGGCTTCATTTATCATGGGGGGAAGCTCCGTATTGATGATTGTGAATACAAAGGATGCTGCCTGGAATATCTTTCAGTTCGTCTCTGAACTGTTAAAAGAATCAGGATGCAGGTTGACGGAAATCCAACAAGGGCTATCGGATGAAGCGATTGCGGAATGTGCGGAAAAAAGTGGAGAAAATGAGATTTTGTGTGTTCATTTGAGTACGCTTATGTGTCCAATGCACAGAAAAGAGATATTGCGATGGTTAAAAGTCTGGCAGAAAAAGAAAAAAAGAGTTTGTTGTGTTTCTACCGCATTAATCGAAGCTGGAATTAACGTGAGCTTTCCAATTGTTATCCGGAGTCTGGCCGGCATTCCAAGCATTATTCAGGCAGCGGGACGGTGCAATCGAAACTGTGAGGCAGATTATGGAACGGTCTATCTATGGAATCTTTCGGAGGAGAGACTGGGCCGTTTACGGGATATTCAAAGGGGCGGAGAGATCTGTAGGAATCTTCTTAGCAGAATAGAAAACCCGGATGAACTGGGAAAGCCGGGGATGATAGAACAATATTTTGCAAAAGAGGAGGTGTACACCCGGGAGGTGGAGCAATATCCATATAAAGCGTGGAACTCGGATCTGGTCACCATGCTTTCTGTTAATCGTGAGTGCCTGAGTGAAGCGGAAAACAGGGGGGACAAAATACAGCTTTGTCTGAGCAAACGGTTTTGCCAAAGCTTTCGAACAGCCGGTGCTGCTTTTGAAGTTATTGACCAGAAGACAAGAAGCATAGTCGTTCCCTATGGCGAGGGAAAGAAGCTGATAGAAAAATTATCCGGCCGGCATATGCTCCGTGAGGAAATTGGGTATCTGAAAGAAGCCCAGCAGTACAGTGTGAATTTGTATGAACCGATTTTCCGGCGTCTGGCAGAGGAAGGTGCTCTGAATTCTCCGGGAGAAACCGGTGTGGTTGTTTTAAAGGAAGAGTATTACGATGACTGGGCTGGAGTTAAGACTACGCCGCAGGAGATGGAGCAGCTTATCATGTGACGTTTCACATTTTATGAGAATTCGTAAGAAATAGGAGGGATGCCGTATTGAAGATCAGAAATCAAATTGAGTATTGTGTATCGGGGAGATATGCGCTGTTCAGTGATCCGATCGCACGGATGGGCGGTGAAAAGTTCAGTTACATGCTGCCGACTTATCAGGCGCTGAAAGGCATTACGGAAAGTATCTACTGGAAGCCGTCGATCATTTGGGTGGTAGATGAAGTGCGGGTTATGAGACCGATCCGAACAGAATCCAAGAATATCCGTCCAATCAGCTATGTTGCACCAAAGAACACGCTTTCTGTTTACACTTATCTTGAAGATGTATCCTATCAGGTTCGTGCTCATTTCACTTTTAACGAGAACCGGCGCGAGGATTTGGGACAGGATTTCAATGAACATAAGCATCATAATATTGCAAAGCGCATGGTGGAGAAGGGTGGACGCCGGGACATTTTTCTGGGAACGAGAGAGTGCCAGGGGTATGTGGAGCCATGTGTGTTCGGTGATGGTGTAGGATATTATGATCACTATGGAGAGCTGGAGTTTGGACTTATGTTTCATGGGTTTGATTATCCGGATGAGACAGGCCGTGACAGACTGTCTGCCAGGTTTTGGAGGCCAAAGATGACAGATGGCGTGGTTCGGTTCCTGCCGCCGGAAGAAATTCCAGAAGATATGAAGAGAGATATCCGCCCGATGAAAGCAAAGAAGTTTGGGGAATCACTGAATAACTTCAGCGGCCTGGCGGAGGAAGTGCTGCGGCAGGAATTTGCCAGGGAAGGAGGAGAAGAGAATGGGGTGGATGCAGAAATTATGTGAGGCATATGATGCCGGCATAGCGGGTGACCAGTCAAAAGAATCTGTCAGGCTTGTTCCGCTGGGCTTTGTGCGTAAAAAAGTAAAGTATCATGTGGTATTGACATTGGACGGACATTTTGTGTCAGCGGATGAACTGATGGATGAAGCCGGATTTCAGGAGATTCCCAGCACGCCGCAGGCAGAAAGCCGAACCGGTGACAACGGCGTGCCCTTCCCATTGGTCGAACAGTTGAAATACCTGGTCTATGCGGATGAGAATTTGAAACGGTTTGACCGGTATATGGAGCAGCTGAAAACATGGTGTGAACAGCCGGATGCACCAGTCTGTCTGCGGGCTGTCTACACCTATCTGAATGGTCATACACTTCTTTCGGATTTGGAATCTCAGCCCAACTTAAAGCTGAAATATTATAAAAATGCAGAAAAACGTGAAGGAGCCGGCGAGGATACAAAGGCAATGGTTTGTTTCTCTGTCCAGATGCAGGATGAAAGCAATGATGATCTCTGGCTGAGAACAGATGTAAAGCAGAGCTGGGGAAATTTCCTGTCGGACAAACTTCCTGGCGCCAGGGAATTCTGCTATGTTGAGGGGAAGATGCTTCCTTCCGTGGAGAATCATCCGAAACTACAGGGAAATGCGAAGCTGATCTCGGCAAAGGATACGGAATTCCCGTTTCAATATAAGGGGCGTTTTGTGGATGACCGCAGTGCGGCTCTGGTCAGCTATGACGCGTCTGTGCGCGCGCATAATGCCCTGACCTGGCTGATTGCGCGCCAGGGAATGCAGAGGTTTGGTATGACATGGGTGGTGTGGAACACAAACGGGGCGGTTATGAAAGTGCCGATTGAGGAGGAAAACGGTTTTACTGATGAGGAAGAGGAGGAAGAAGAGGAGGCTGTTTCCAGACCGGTGATCAATACGTTTGCCGGCTATGCAAGGGAAGTCAGCGCTGCTGCCCGGGGTTATGGCGGAAAACTTCATGACTATGATCCGGAACGGACCAATCTTGCGGTCATACTGGGACTGGAGGCGGCGACGGACGGAAGAATGTCGGTCACTTACTACCAGGAGTGCTCCGGAAATGAATATGTAGAGCGTCTGGAGAAATGGTACAAGGACTGCTGTTGGTGGCGTTACAGCCGGAAAATGCGGACCAAGGAAATCAGGACTCCGAATCCGGAGGAGATAGCTATAGCCGTAATGGGAATCGATGCGGTGAATACAGCGAAAAGAGATAAGAAATGCGAAAAATCCCATACAAAATTGATGCGTGAACTGCAGACGCGAATCCTGAGCTGTATCGTGGATGAGCAGCCCCTGCCACTGGATATTGCCCGCAGTGCATGTTACAGGGTATGCGCACCACTTGCATTTGTCGGCGGAAAAGATGGACAATGGTCCAGAACAGCATGGGAGAACAGTGTAGATACGGCCTGCGCGGTAATTTACTGTTTTCAGAAGCGCAGAAAGGGGGGAGATTGCGAAGTCTTTGCTCCGGAACTGCGGGTTCATTCAAGGAGAGCCGATTACTTATACGGCCGTCTCTTAGCGGTGGCAGATTTTATTGAAGAAAAGGCAATGGAGAAAGGGCGGGACTATCCGACCAACGCAATCCGGCTTATGCAGAAGTTTGTGCAGTGCCCCTTTGAGACATGGCCGAGGATTTATGAGAGACTGGTCCCGAGTTTCAAAAAGCTTGGCGCGGACGGCAGGATCTATCAGAGAATTCTGGAGGAGATTGAGCAATTATTTTCAGGAGAAGACAGGTACAAACGCAGGGAGCTTTCCTGGGAATTTTTACAGGGTTTTTCCAGTCAGAGGCAGAGTCTCTTTCTAAGATGGGGGCCGGATCCGGGAGAAGCGGACGTGAAAAAAGAGGATAAGGAGCCGGAGCTGTGCGAACTGCCAAAACGACGTTCGGAATTGTACGGAGGTCTGCTGGCGATTGCAGATGCCGCAGAGCAGGAGGCCAGTGACGGAGAGCGGACGGGCATGACAAATGCCGTACAGATGATCCCAGCGTTTGCGCCGAGGCCATATGAGACATGGGGAAGGCTGCATGATAAACTGATCCCTTATTTTGAAAAAATGGGTAAAAAAGCGGAGTACTATCAGAGGCTGATTGGGCTTATAGAGATGCAATTTTCGCAGTCGGATCGTGAGCTGGCCAGGCCCTTGGACGGCAGCTATCTGCATGGGTATTACTGTATGCGGCGGGCGCTTTATACAAAAGTTAAATTCATTCAGGATGTACCGGTCTGGACGGATGCAGGAGATATGCGGAGCGCCTTGTTTGGAAAGCTGCTGGGGATCGCGGAACGGCTGGAGAGAAGACATTTCATCGGCAAAACGGATGATATGGACAGGAGAGCAGCCAATGAACTCCGGTTTATGACGGCGTTTGCCCAGAGGCCAGAAGCCACTTGGGAGATTCTGAAAGTGAAATTGAAACCTTATCAGAGAGCAGCGGGCAACCGTGGAAAACAGGATAATGAGATGCTGGAGCAATTGGAGATTCAATTACGGCAGCATGGCTGGTATGATAACCGGTCTCTGGGCAGTATTTATCTGCACTATTACTATGAGGAACGAAATAAATAAGTAGAATGAGTAGAAAAGGAGAAATGATTATGGCTGCTTTAAAGAACAAGATTGATTTTGCGTTGGTTTTTACTGTGAGAAATGCAAATCCCAATGGGGATCCTCTGGATGGAAATCGTCCAAGAACTACATATAGCGGGTTGGGAGAGGTTTCGGATGTCTGCTTGAAACGCAAAATTCGCAACCGGCTGCTGGATGAGGGGCAGAACATTTTTGTCCAGTCGGATGACCGCCGAAGAGAGGGAGACACGTTTCGCTCACTGAAAGACAGAGCGGATAATGAGCCTACACTAATGGAATGTTCGAAGCAGATTAAGGCAGGAAAAAAGACCAGGGAGGATTATGCCAGACTGGCATGTGAGATATGGTATGATGTCAGGGCATTTGGACAGGTTTTTGCTTTTAAAAAAGGAAAAAAAGAGGAAGAGGAATCGGATGCGGTGTCAATCGGTATCCGTGGCCCTGTCAGCATTCAGCCTGCTTTCAGCATAGAGCCGGTTAATATCACCAGCTCCCAGATTACAAAATCCGTGAACTTAGAGACCGGAAAGGATCCGGACAAAAAGGGGAGCGACACCATGGGAATGAAGCACCGGGTTGATTTAGGTGTCTATGTTACCTATGGGGCGATCAATGTTCAGCCTTCTGAGAAGACCGGATTCAGTGAGGGGGATGCCGAGGTGTTGAAAGAAGCGCTCAGAACCTTGTTCCGCAATGATGAGACATCAGCCCGCCCGGCCGGCAGCATGGAGGTGGTGAAGCTGGTTTGGTGGAAACACAGCTGCGCCAGCGGTCAGTACTCATCGGCAAAGGTGCATCGGACGCTTAAGGTTTCCTGCGACGATCAGGGAAATGTAGCGGTGAGCACAGAGGATCTGGAGGGCTTGATTCCGGAGGTTCTGGATGGCGAATGATGATTCGGATTTTTTAATGATCTCAGGACTGAAGCATTTTCAGTTTTGCCGCAGACGCTGGGCGCTGGTGCATATCGAGCAGCTTTGGGAGGAAAATGTGCTCACATTGGAAGGGCATTATATGCATGAACGGGTCCACGATGACAGCTTTACGGAGGCCAGAGGCGCCGTACTGCTGTCCCGTGGGATGCCCGTTCGCTCCCAGGAACTGATGATTACCGGTGTATGTGATATGGTGGAATTGTATAAGGACGAGAACGGAGTTCCGATTCAGGGGCGAAGCGGGCGTTGGAGACTGTATCCGGTGGAATACAAGCTTGGACAGCCGGATTCACAGGGAGCGGACGCATTGCAGTTATGCGCACAGGCCATGTGTCTGGAAGAAATGTTTGTGACGGACATCCCGGAGGCCGCCTTATATTATGGGAAGATAAAGCGCCGGCAGCGAATTCCTCTGACGGAAGAGTTGCGGCAAAAGGTAAAGGACTCTGTGGCAGAGATGCACCAGCTGATGGCAAAAGGATATACACCGAAAGCTAAAATGGGAAAAGCCTGCAAAAGCTGTTCCCTTGTGGAAATCTGCCAGCCAAAACTGATGAAGCAGGTTTCAGCTTCAGAATACATCCGCAGGGCTTTCCATGAGGAGGACTTGCTATGAAAAAATTGCTGAATACTTTATATGTCACGACGCCCAATGTATATCTGTCGCTGGATGGAGAGAATATCGTACTTTTGCAGGAACAGAGTGAGCTGGGACGGCTGCCGCTTCACAATCTGGAGGATATTGTCTGCTTTGGGTATAAAGGTGTCAGCCCTGCTCTGATGGGGGCTTGCGCTGAAAAGGGGATTGGCCTTTGCTTTTTAACTCAGCACGGCCGGTTCCTGTCCCGGATTTCCGGTCCGGTGAGCGGAAATGTGCTGCTGCGTAAAACGCAGTATTTTAAGGCGTCAGATGAAGCGCAGTCACTTGCCATTGCAAAGTCATTTCTATTAGGAAAAATTTATAACGGAAGATGGTGCCTGGAGAGGGTGAAACGCGATCATCCTATGCGCATCAATCAGGAAAAAATCAATGATGCCGTAGGCCAAATGTGCAAGTCCTTGGAAACTCTGGAGAAAGCTGAAAACAGAAGTGAGCTGATGGGGATAGAGGGAATTGCTGCAAAAGCATATTTTGGAGAATTTTCCCAGATGATTTTGCGGAATGAGGATGTGTTTTCTTTTGATGGAAGAAATCGCCGGCCGCCGTTAGATCCGGTGAATGCGATGCTTTCTTTTGCGTATACGCTGCTGGGAAATGAGATTACGGGCGCTCTGGAAACCGTAGGATTAGATCCAGCGGTGGGATATCTTCATACGATGCGTCCGTGACGGGCATCCCTGGCCCTTGATTTACTGGAAGAGCTGCGTGCTCCGTTGGCAGACAGATTCGTTGTGACACAGATAAATCTTGGGGTTTTCACAGGAAAAGATTTTTCAAAAAAGGAGAATGGCGCCGTTTTTATGACGGATGATGCGAGAAAACAATTTTTGTCTGCCTGGCAGAAGCGAAAACAGGAGACAATTATACATCCTTATTTGAAAGAAAAAATTCAATGGGGGATGGTTCCCTATGCACAAGCTATGCTTTTGTCCAGATATCTGCGAGAGGATCTAGACGCTTATCCGCCCTTTTTGTGGAAGTGAGGTGATGGTTTTGTTGGTACTCATAACCTATGATATCAATATTTCAGAAGCAGCGGGAGCACGTCGTTTGAGACGTGTGGCCAAACAATGCGTGAATTACGGTATACGGGTGCAAAATTCTGTTTTCGAATGCCAGGTAGATGCCGCCCAATATGTAAAGCTAAAACATCTTTTGCTGAAAGAAATAGATGAAGAGAAAGACAGTCTGCGTTTTTATTCTTTGGGTAATCACTATAATGGTAAGGTTGAACATTTTGGTGTGCAGCGAGGTTTGAAAATGGATGAACCTTTGATTTTGTAGGAAAGGCAGAAGAAATAGAGTACATGGAAGAGCCGGAGAAGGAAATGGTGTAATTGTGCGAACCTTAAGTGAACATGATTTGCGTGGGAGGTTCGCACCAGAATTTGGTGGGGATGTAAGCCTGATTCTGCCCCTGAGTTTATGTTTTAAGATGGATTTTGGTAGTTTTGAATAAAAATGTAACATACAAGCATTTCGGAGTTGGGAATGTTTGCTGTCGGGGCTCGCGAGAGCCTCGTGGATCGAAATCCAGAACGCAGGGTGGAGGTGGACAATCCGGATGCTGTCGGGGCTCGCGAGAGCCTCGTGGATCGAAATTGGAACACGTGAATCTTATTGTTGAGGGTGTTAGTCGGGGCTCGCGAGAGCCTCGTGGATCGAAATCTTCGAGGTAGTCAGCATCGTACTTCTGCGTTCCCGTCGGGGCTCGCGAGAGCCTCGTGGATCGAAATAATCAACCCCTTCCCAGCAAGATGTTCCATGTAAGTCGGGGCTCGCGAGAGCCTCGTGGATCGAAATAACATCGGTGACACCGCCCTCCCGTGGCAACCATAGTCGGGGCTCGCGAGAGCCTCGTGGATCGAAATAATACCAAGATAGGTGCCAAGGTGGCCGTGGTATGTCGGGGCTCGCGAGAGCCTCGTGGATCGAAATAGCCTCGGCCCCTGGAGAACCGCCAGCAGTAAGGTCGGGGCTCGCGAGAGCCTCGTGGATCGAAATCAATCCAGGATAATTCGGCTGATTTCACCAGGCCGTCGGGGCTCGCGAGAGCCTCGTGGATCGAAATATCAGAGCCAGTTTGGGTGCAGCCAGGACATGGTAGTCGGGGCTCGCGAGAGCCTCGTGGATCGAAATCCTAACAAATCCGTTCGTAGTGATGCAGAAAAGGAGGTCGGGGCTCGCGAGAGCCTCGTGGATCGAAATTGGTTTTTGATTCAGTAACATAGAGATATAATTGTCGGGGCTCGCGAGAGCCTCGTGGATCGAAATATTGTTGTCCTGGTCCAGAAGGATGGGCTTACGGTCGGGGCTCGCGAGAGCCTCGTGGATCGAAATGTCCACCGTGCCCTTTGTTATTAAACGGTGAATGAGTCGGGGCTCGCGAGAGCCTCGTGGATCGAAATTTTTATCAACCCTTCAACCGTTCTCTTTTTATGTCGGGGCTCGCGAGAGCCTCGTGGATCGAAATACACCCATGGCCAGTGCCATGACCACGATAGATGTCGGGGCTCGCGAGAGCCTCGTGGATCGAAATTATGTAGTCCTGCATCTCCTGGTTGTACATAGGGGTCGGGGCTCGCGAGAGCCTCGTGGATCGAAATAATTCCTCCTATACTTTCTTTTAGATATTCAATCGTCGGGGCTCGCGAGAGCCTCGTGGATCGAAATTGACAGCTTCTCCCGGACCTGTACCAGGGTGTATGTCGGGGCTCGCGAGAGCCTCGTGGATCGAAATTGGCTGGATGTCCCCAGGACCTTTGATACCCTTGTCGGGGCTCGCGAGAGCCTCGTGGATCGAAATCTGTTGCTGCGCTGCCTGCTAGGCCATCAGACAGTGGTCGGGGCTCGCGAGAGCCTCGTGGATCGAAATTGCCTCCAATGCGGTTATCACGCCGGTAGGTTCGTCGGGGCTCGCGAGAGCCTCGTGGATCAAAATAGTCAATCAGGATGGTGTCCACACGCGGTACGCCGTCGGGGCTCGCGAGAGCCTCGTGGATCGAAATAGTCCATGTTTCAGCTTAATGGTCCTCCGTTCTTCCGTCGGGGCTCGCGAGAGCCTCGTGGATCGAAATAAGACATCATTAAGGGATTTGAGTTTGCGCCAGGGTCGGGGCTCGCGAGAGCCTCGTGGATCGAAATCATTCAATGGTGATGAAACTCGCAGAGCACAAATGTCGGGGCTCGCGAGAGCCTCGTGGATCGAAATTCCAGATAAGGGTCTTTGGGGTAAGAAAATGCTTGTCGGGGCTCGCGAGAGCCTCGTGGATCGAAATTTCCTCTATGGCTATGTGATATATCTTACTTAACTGTCGGGGCTCGCGAGAGCCTCGTGGATCGAAATATAGTCCGTGTAAGGACAAAGGTAGCTATCTCCGTGTCGGGGCTCGCGAGAGCCTCGTGGATCGAAATCTTATCCGGCGAGTTCAAGATGAGGATACGCCACGGGTCGGGGCTCGCGAGAGCCTCGTGGATCGAAATAGGTTTCGTCTGCTTCTTTGCTTCAAACGGGTCCTGTCGGGGCTCGCGAGAGCCTCGTGGATCGAAATTTCAAACGCTTTTGTATATTCCGTTTTCGCTACAGTCGGGGCTCGCGAGAGCCTCGTGGATCGAAATAAGTGTACAGGTGACCATATGGAGGACTACCCCAGTCGGGGCTCGCGAGAGCCTCGTGGATCGAAATCATGCAAGAGCGGAGGTTACGGACCCGGAAGTCATGTCGGGGCTCGCGAGAGCCTCGTGGATCGAAATAATCAACCGCTTATTCGGCATGTATGATTCCAGTGTCGGGGCTCGCGAGAGCCTC
>OGSS01001653.1_pt1 | contig 13101 bp, 9 predicted proteins | sample 1553591 | NCBI WGS metagenome assembly OGSS01 (sample SAMEA2580061, study PRJEB22360) | human gut metagenome | biome: human gut; feature: human-associated habitat; material: faeces | place: Denmark | collected 2008/2010
CACCTATGATACCAGCCCTTACAGCATCTGGGATGATAAAAGTTATATTATCTCTTTGTACCACTTTTAATTGGCTATCATCAAATTCAAGTACATATAGAGTATTAGATATAATAGGAGATGTAGCATTTTACTTTATGCCTATAATACTTGCAATAAATGCAGCTAAAAAATTTAATGTTAATACATCAATAGCAGTTATAGTAGTAGGTGTGTTTTTACATCCAAATTTCTCTGCATGGGTATCAAGTGGGGACCCTATATCATTTATAGGAGTACCAATTCAAGATGTTATATATGCAGCATCTGTTATCCCTGCACTTTTAACAGTATGGATGATGTCATATATAGAAAAATTCATTGATAAATTAACACCTAGCATGTTAAAAACAATTTTAAATCCAACTTTAGTATTATTAATAAGTGCGCCAATAGCATTAATAGTAATTGGACCAATAGGAAATTTCTTAGGAGAGGGATTAGCTAGTATAATAAATTTACTACAAGGAAGGTTAGGATTTATAATGGTTTGTTTATTAGCAGCTGCAATGCCATTTATCGTTATGACAGGGATGCATCATGCATTGACTCCTATATTCATATCAGCATTTGCAACTACAGGACAAGAATCGCTAATATTAATATCTCAAGTTTGTGCTAATTTAGCGCAAGGTGGCGCGACATTAGCTGTAGCATTAAGAAGCAAAGATAGTAAGATGAAACAGTTAGCATCAGCTGCATGGATATCAGCTATCATGGGTATAACTGAACCAGCTCTTTATGGAGTTACATTGAAACTTAAAAAACCTGCTATGTTAGCATCTATAGGAGCAGGAATCGCAGGGTTATTTGCAGGAATTACTCATGTGACTTTATATGTTCCACAAAATAGTATAATGGCAGTACTTGGATTATCAGGGGAAAAGGGGATTTCAAATATAGTAAATGGACTTATAGTTATATTTATAGCATTGGTTGCTCCATTTATTATGACATATGTTTTTGGAGTTGAAAAAAATGTTAAGGAAGGTATAGGTAAATTAAGGAAGTGTGTTAAATAGTATGAGATAAAAAAATTCATGATAAATATTTATAATAAAAGTGATTAACCTATAAAACTTAGTAAATAATAGTTATATAATAATTAAGATAAACTCAATTTAAAACTTTAAAAAATACGATTCTTAAATAGTCAAACTTTAGTAAAATATATAAAAATATGTTTTGTTAAGGTTTGGCATATTTTTTATTTTGGAGAAGAAATTTGATACCTATATTCCTACTACAGGAAGATGGTCTCTTGGGTGTACTATAGGATTTATAATGTATAAAATTGTACATGTAAAAGTTATTAGTCCATTAGGATGGTGATTAATAAATAATATGATTAATAGAATAGTTTAGCCTTGTATTGTAATGTTTATTAAAGAATCATTTTATGCCATAAGTTATAAGCATTTTTTATGTGGAGAGTTCTATAAAATGTAATAAAAAAGTAGTTTTATAATAGTATCTGTAATTCTTAAATATTTATCATGAAATTTTTTATAAATTATACTTATAAGATGATATCAAGTATTCGCAATATTCTGTTGAAATTTATTTGAAAGAGTCATATATTTATAACATAAAGTGTTATAAATATATAAATTTTGGGGAGAGATTCTGTATATCTAAGCTAAAACTTAGTATTAAATTAAATCCCACTTCCGAATTATTGATGATATTATATTTTTTAGATTTATCATTGAAAAAGTTTATTTTTTATAATTTTACTAACTTTTGGTCAAGCAATCTTATGTATAATAAGAAATATAATGACCTATTAAGATTTGTACAGTTTTAGAAAATATATCATTCTCAAAAAAGCTTGCTTGTATAAGTTTCTCTAATATTTTGTGTCCTATATACTCTGTTTTAATTAATAATCAATCTTAAAAGTTTTGTATGAAAGGAAATAATGGTATGAAAAAAATGATAATTGAAGTTTCAAACTTATCTAAAGTTGTAGACTTGTTAAACACAGAACTTACTATACTAAGGAATATAGATTTATACATAGAAGAAGGAGAATTTGTTTCTATAATGGGTGCTAGTGGTAGTGGGAAAAGCTCTCTAATAAGTATATTAAGTGGTCTTGATAAAAACTATACTGGAAACGTGAAAGTTTGTGGTGAGAATTTATCGAAATTAACTGATGATGAACTTGCTGAATATAGAAATAGAAAGATAGGGATTGTATTTCAATCATTTAACTTAATTACATCAATGTCTGTTGAAGAAAATATAAAATTGCCATTGATTTTTTCTGATAATAAAGATTATAAAATAGTAGATAAGATGATTAAAAAGGTTGGGTTGACATCAAAAACAAAAAATAATATTAAACAATTATCAGGTGGTGAGAAGCAAAGAGTTGCTATTTCAAGAGCTCTAGTTTGTTCTCCAAATATACTCTTTGCTGATGAACCAACTGGATCATTAGATAGTACTAATAGTCATGCTATAATGAAATTGTTTAAGAATATAAACAATGAATATGGTACTACAATAGTAATGGTTACTCATGATATTCAAATGGCAGAATATAGTGATAGGATTATAAGTATTAAAGATGGAACTATTATAAAATAGGTGGTGATACATTGATATTTCATGAAGTTTATAAAATATATAGTAAGAATAGTTTGAAGAATAATAAATTATTAAAAATCTCTTGCATAATATCTATTGTATTTGCCACAGCAATATTACTTTTTACAAGAGTGTTAACGGATACATATTCAAGTGAAGTTAAGAGAAATATGGCTATAACAAATGGTGGAGATATAAAAATACAAAATATAGAATATAATAAATACTACTTTACAAGTGAACAAATAGATAAGTTAGAAGAATTAAAAGATAAAGAAGCTATTGATTTTCAGTTGGGAAGTAGTATGAATACAAATATATTGTCAAATGGTATGATTGAAAGTACTGAATTGACTGTAGTAAATAATATAAAAATGCAAAATACATATTTAAAATTAAGAAATGAAAAAGATATAGTTTTATCCCAAAAAACAGCTAATAAATTAAATGTAAATATAGGAGATAAAGTGTTTTTAAAACTACATTCTTCAGTTTATGATGATACATATTTTAAAGTTAGTGATATAATACCAAAAAAGTTTTCATTAAGTACAGCTCAAAAAGAAGCAGAGGTTGGCCAAGAGGTAGTTGGAGAAAGTTATGTATATTTGCCTAATGAAACTAAATATAATGTAGCTTATATAAATATAATAAACAAAGAAAATGTGAAAAATATTAAAAATGAAATAAAAAATGTATTTAAAAACCATTTTGAAGTTAGAACAACTGATGAACTAGAACAGTCAATAATAAAGAGAATATCTATGCAATTAGATTCAATAAATTTAATTGGAGCTATTTCATTATTAATCACTGGAATTTGTCTATGTTCTACATTTATTGTATTTATTTTAAATCGAATACATGATTTTTCAACTTTTAAGGCTTTAGGAATTAAAAAAAGAAGTTTATCTTTTTTAGTATTTACTGAACTTATGTCAATTACTATAAAGGGGATTATAATAGGTATTATTTTGGGGATTCCTATAACTATATTCTATATTAACTTACAACATATTAATCTATTTAATATTTCTATTTTGAGTATTATCAAAAATATTTTCATTTCAATAGTTATTATAATAATTGAAACATCAATATTCTCATTAATTCCTATAAGTTTTGTTAAAAAAATACCTTATGAAGGAATAAATAGAGATAATAGTATGTTGTCTTCATATAAATTTAACTTTATTCCAGATATAATTCTTGTAATATTTTTAACAAGTATTTCTTTTACAATATATGTGAAGTCCTTTCTAGGTATTTTTTTTATTTTAGGATTAATACTACTAGATTTATTGGTATACAGTTTGATATATGCATTATTAAAAATGGTATGTTTAATTAAAAAAATTATTAAGGGAAAATACTCGATTACTTTTATATATCTTAATAATGATTGTAAAACCAATGCTTTTAGCTCTAGTCTATTAACAATAACAATAATATTTGTTTTGTTGTTGTTTATGATATCTGAAATAACCTTTGCTATGTTTAGCAATTATGAAGTTGATAATAGTATAAAAAATTCAATTGTATATCAAACAACTTTAGAAGGAAAATTAATTACAGATAAAAAACTTATCGAAAATGATATAGATTATTTCCAATATTATCCAATTAAAATAGATAGTATAGAGTCAGTAAATAATATTTCTGTTAATGATTATATTGAAAAAATTCCATATGAGAATAGAAAAGATGTAATGAATGATTTAAATGACTTAAGTGTTGACTTATTCAATACTAAACAGACAATATTAAAAAGTGATTTAGAGTATGGAAACTGGTTCAAAGAAAATGATAAAGAAAATAGTATAATTATAAATAATTATCTTCATAGATACTTAATAGATTATAAACTAGGCGATACTGTAAAGTTAAGAATTAATGGAAAGAAGATAGACTTTAAAGTAATAGGATTTTTAAGTCCAAAATCATTGAATAAAGGTGTAGATTTAGGATATATAAATATAAATGAAAATATTTCACCTAAAACCCTTGATTTATCTAAAAATCAACCAGTAATATATTTTTTTAAAGAAAAGTTAGATAACACTTTACTTAGTAAATTATTACATAATGATAAATATGCTAATTTAGAAGACTATAATGATTTTGCTTATTCTATGAAAACATATGTTGATGATCAAAAGTCATTACTTTTGAATATTATATTTGCTGTGTCATTGTCAAGTATACTTCTAATACTAACATCTCAAATAATTATTTTTATAAGGAGAGTACTAGATTATCAAATTATGTATAGAGTAGGAATGAGTAAACGAAAATTGATAAAAATAGGTTTATTAGAAATGATAATTGTATCAATTATCCAAAGTATTCTTATAGCAATTTTTTATGAACTATTTAGATTCTTACTAATTTCATTGTTGCAGAGAGCTTATAATATTAATTATTTATTGATTTTAATAGAATTTTTAGTAGTATTGTCTATAAATTGTTTTATATTTATATTGGCTCAAAGAAATATTAAATTAGACTTATAAATTTTTTATTGAGACAAATCTAGTATAGATTTTAAGTCAAATGAAGAGGTTAATAATTGAATTTATAAATCGAAAAACAACCTATTGTGAGAGCTTAAATTACTATAGAAGGTCGTTTTTTATTACAGAAATAAATAAGAGATAGAGAATAGTTTAGAGGTGAGAAAGAAAATATAATTTAAAACATATAACAACATATAATCTTCTAATAAATAAAGGATTTAATGTTGTTGATTTTAAAAATTATAATAAAACTATTAAAAATGGACTCTATTAAATTAATATTAATAAGAATAATTATTATAACTGACAAAAAGCAACACAAAAGATTGATGAAGTATATGGAAATAAAAAGTTGACAAAATATGTCTGATGTTTTATCATATTAATTGGAATTAGGTAGTAATTGTTTAAGTACAAGCTAAGCTTATTCATTAATAATAGCAGTATCCTAGGAAGGAGTATGCCCATTATTATGGATAAGCTTTTTTTATGCTTAAAAGGAGGATAATCATGATAATTAATAAGATATTAAACAATAATGTTGTAATCACATTAGATGATAATGATGAAGAAGTTATCGTTATGGGTAAAGGAATTGGTTATCAAAAATCAAAAGGCAATCTAATAGATAAAACTAAAGTAAATAAAGTATTTAGAATATCAAATAAAGAAATATCAAACAAACTACAAGAATTACTCAATAATATTCCTATAGAACACATGAAATTATCAAGTGAAATTATAGAATACGCACAAATAAAGTTAAACAAGAAGCTAAATGAAAGTATTTACATATCCTTAAGTGACCATACATATTCTGCAATTCAAAGGATGAAAGAAGGAATAAATGTAAAAAATGCAATCCTTTGGGAAATTAAAAGATTTTATAAAGAAGAGTTTGAAATTGGAATGAAAGCACTAGATATTATTGAAAACAAAACAGGTATAAAATTACCAGAAGATGAGGCTGGATTTATAGCCTTTCATATAGTGAATGCTCAGTTAAGTGAAGGTCATACTTTGGCATCTGATATTACGAAGTTAATACAAGAAGTACTTAGCATAGTTAGGTATCATTTTAGGATAGAATTTCATGAAGAATCAGTGTTTTATTATAGATTTATAATGCATTTAAAGTTTTTTGCGCAAAGATTGCTTTTAGATAGTGCACATGAAGGTGAGACAGACAAAGAATTACTAAGCATTATTAAATCTAAATATAATAAAGAGTTTGAATGTGTAGTTAAAATTAAAAATTTCATTAAAAAACAATATAACTACATATTAACAGATGATGAGCTTATATATTTAACAATACATTTAGCTAAAGTAGTTAAAGACTCAAATATGTAAGTGAAATAATTTTTCAGTAGTATATTAAGAATGATTGAAAGGAGTGATACTAACAAAATTATACTTATGGTTGGATGGTAACATTGAGTTGGCCAAACCTTCAAATTTCAAAAAATTAATTTAAACGAAATATGGAGGAGAAAAATGGGAAAATACAAACAATTAGCACAAGAGATAGTAAACAATGTTGGTGGAAAAGAAAATATTAGTGGGTTAGTACACTGTATTACAAGATTACGTTTTACTTTAAAAGATGAAAGTATAGCAAATGACAATGTATTAAAAAACATGGAAGGTATTGTTACTGTAATGAAAAGTGGAGGACAATATCAAGTAGTTATAGGAAATCATGTTGAAGCTGTCTATAAAGATGTAGTTGAAATAATTGGTTTAGATGATTCAAGTACAAGTTCAGAAACTAAAAAATCAGGTAATATACTAGATAAAGGTATAGATATAATATCAGGAATTTTTCAGCCAGTGTTAGGAATAATGGCAGCTTGTGGTATGTTGAAAGGATTTAATGCATTATTTGTAGCAATGGGATTATATAGTGATGTATCTGGTGGTTATATGGTAATAAATGCAGCAGGAGATGCATTATTTACATTCCTTCCTTTGTTCTTAGGATATACTTCAGCTAAGAAGTTTGGATTAAAACCAATGTTGGGATTAGCACTAGGAGCTGCAGTATGTTATCCTGCTATACAAGGTAGCAGTATATCAGCAGGAGCAGATGTGATGTACACTTTATTTAAAGGAACAATGTTTGCATCACCAGTATATATTGATTTCTTTGGACTACCAATTGTATCAATTGATTATACTGGAACAGTTGTACCAATTATATTTATAGTGTATTTTGCTTCTAGGTGTGAAAAATTATTTAATAAGTGTGTTCCAAATTTAGTTAAGTTTTTCTTTGTGCCAATGCTTACATTATTAATAACAGTGCCTGTTGCACTTATAGTTATAGGCCCTATAGCAACATTTGGTTCTACACTTATTTCACAAATTGTAATTTCAATAAGAGATTTTAGTCCACTATTGGCAGGTGCTATAGTAGGATTTACTTGGCAAATTCTTGTTATTTTTGGTATGCACTGGGGATTTATTCCTGTATATATAAACAATGTTATGACTTTAGGATATGATAATGTTATGATGCCATTCTTTGCCTGTACATTTGCAAGTTCGGCAGTTGTGTTGGCAATATTTTTCAAGACTAAAGATAAAAAACTAAAAGAGATGGCAATACCAAACTTTATATCTGGTATATTTGGAGTTACAGAGCCAGCAATTTATGGAATATTATTGCCTTTAAAGAAACCATTTATAATAAGTTGTATTGCTAGTGGTATTGGAGGCGCTTTCTATGGATTCTTTAATCTTAGAAAATTTATAACTGGAGGAATGGGAATATTTGAACTTCCAGCAATGATTGAACCAGATGGGGGAATGGGTAACTTAATAGTAGCTCTTTCTGGTATAGTTATATCAATGGTCGTAGCTTTTGTATTAACTATGATTTTATATAAAGATGAGAAAGTAGAAGAGTCTAAAAAAGTAAGAAATAAGGGTAAAGAAGAAATAAAAGAAGTCAAGTCTACTAAATTAGAAAGAGAAATAGTAACAAGTCCTATAAAAGGTGAAGTATTAAAATTAAGTGATATAGAGGATGCAGCATTTGCATCTGGTGTACTAGGTCAAGGGGTGGCAATAATACCTAGTGATGGAAAAGTAGTTGCTCCAGTAGATGGGGTAGTTACAACCTTATTTCCTAGTCTACATGCTATAGGGATTCTTTCTGATACAGGTGTTGAAGTGCTTATTCATATTGGATTAAATACTATTCAATTAGAGGGAAGAGGTTTTGAGGCATGTATAAAACAAGGTGATAGAATTACAAAAGGTCAAACTATATTAAACTTTGATGTTGATGCAATAAAAGAGTTGGGGTATAGTACTGTAACTCCAATTGTTATTACAAATTCATCACAATTTTTAGATGTAGTAGAAACAGAAAGTAAAAATATTGAATTAGAAGACAATCTAATTACAGTCTTATTTTAGTAAAGATTGAGGTATTAGCATAATCTAGTGCTTTGGTTATAATTTTAGGAGGCTTTGACTATGAGTTTTAAGAATGATTTTTTATGGGGAGGAGCTACTGCGGCCAATCAATGTGAAGGTGGATACAATGAAGACGAAAGAGGATTGGCAAATGTAGATGTATGTCCAACAGGAAAAGATAGAACAGCAGTTATTACAGGGAAACTAAAAATGTTTGATTTTGATGATGAGCATTATTATCCAGCTAAAACTGGTATTGATATGTATCATAATTATAAAGAAGATATAAAGTTATTTGCTGAAATGGGATTTAAAGTATATAGAATGAGCATTGCATGGAGTCGAATATTTCCAAAAGGTGATGAAGAAACACCAAATGAAAAGGGACTTCAATTTTATGAAAATATATTTAAGGAGTGTAAAAAATATAAAATAGAGCCTTTAGTCACTATTACACACTTTGATTGTCCAATGCATTTAGTTAAAAAGTATGGTGCATGGCGTAATCGAAAAATGATAGGTTTCTATGAGAAATTATGCAATGTTATCTTTAGAAGATATAAAGGATTAGTGAAGTACTGGCTAACTTTCAATGAAATAAATATGATTTTACATGCTCCATTTATGGGTGCTGGTATTTGCTTTGAAGAAGGTGAAGATGTTGAAAAGATAAAATATCAAGCTGCCCATCATGAGCTTGTAGCTAGTGCAATTGCAACTAAAATAGCACATGAAGTTGATTCAAATAACTTAATTGGATGTATGTTTGCAGCTGGAAGTGTATATCCTTATAGTTGTAATCCTAATGATGTATGGGAAGCTACAAAGTTAGATAGAGAAAATTACTTCTTTGTGGATGTACAATCTAAAGGTAAATATCCTAACTATGCGTTAAAGTATATGGAGCAAAAAGGTATTACACCAGAAATGGAACCTGGTGATATTGAATTATTGAATAAATATACAGTAGATTTTATTTCATTTTCATATTACAATAGCCGTTGTGTTAGAACCGATGAAAATGCAGATGATATGGCTGAAGGAAACATATTTACATCTGCTAAAAATCCATATCTTTCATACAGTCAATGGGGATGGCCAATTGACCCATTAGGTTTGAGAATTACACTAAATCATGTATATGATAGATATGAAAAGCCACTATTTGTTGTAGAAAATGGATTAGGTGCTAAAGATATAGCTGATGAAAATGGTTATGTAGAAGATGATTACAGAATTGATTATATAAGAGAACATATAAAAGCTATGCATGATGCAGTTTCTATAGATGGGGTCGATTTATTAGGTTATACTACATGGGCACCTATTGATTTAGTAAGTGCTGGTACAGGTGAAATGGAAAAGCGTTATGGATTTATATATGTAGATAGAGACAATAGTGGTAATGGAAGTCTAAGAAGAATGAAAAAGAAAAGTTTTGAATGGTATAAGAAAGTAATTGCTTCAAATGGTGAAGATTTATATTAGACAAGAAATCTATGTTAAATAAGAAATTTGTATTAAATAAGAAGAGTATAAAAATTAATAATAAGTATAATTTTTAACTTTTTTAACTATAGAAAATCAATACAGAATTATTTTACATTGTATTTATGCAATAGTATGATTCACAAATAAAATTTTAGAAAATAAAATTGTTAAGAAGTATGGGAAGTAAGTGCAATTTACTTTGTAATAAAAGATGAAAAAGGCAAGCTTAGGTTTTAAGCTTGTCTTTTTTATTATGTATAAACTATGATACTTTAAAATTCTATGAAAAATTTATTTAATAGAGAAATTAAAAATTTAATGGTAATCAAATTCTTTACCAATGAATATAAAAAATGTCTACGTGTTATAATAGTTTAAACTAATAAACGAAAGGTAGATGAATGAATATGAAATACCAACATATAATAGAAGTTGACAAAGAACTTTGCATTGGATGTGGGCTTTGTAAAAATGATTGTCCAGTAAACAATATAATTATAGAAAATAAAAAGTCAGTAATTAAAAAACAAGATTGTCTAATGTGTGGACATTGTGCAGCAATATGTCCCACAAAAGCTATTACCTTGACAGGATTTGATGAACCTCCTATAGAACTTACAAATAAGCCAAAGCTAGATTCAGATGAATTACTAATGGCAATTAAATCTAGAAGAAGTATACGTAAATTTAAAGACAAAGAAGTTTCTTCAGAAATTATAAAGCAAATTATTGAGGCAGGTAGGTATACCCCTAGTGCTAAAAATTCACAAGATGTATCATATATTGTTTTAGACAATAAAAAGTCAATTTATGAAAACGAAGCAGTGAAATTTTTTAGAAAAATAAAACCTATTGCAAATATAGCTATTAAATATTCAAAAGAAGTTGAGATTGACGATAACTTTTTCTTTAAGCATGCTCCTATTGCAATAATGATAATTACAAAAGATAAGATTAGTGGTTCACTTGCAGCATCAAATATGGCATTAATGGCAGAGTCTTATGGCCTAGGTGTTTTATTTAGTGGATATTTTTCAGATGTAGCAAATAATTCGCCAAAATTAAAAAAGCTTTTAGGTCTAAAACGCAGTAATCATGTTCTTACAACATTAGTAATTGGATACCCAGATGTTAAATATAGACGTACTGCACAGAAAGAAGTAGCAACTGTTAGATACTTATAAGAGAGGGTGGATTTTATGGAAAAAGAATGTCAACAAAGAATGCAAGAAATAACGTCTAAATTTAAAGAATGTCGCAAAGCTATCTCTGCTATGGGTGATGAGACTAGACAATTGATTTTAATTGCTCTCTTAGAGAGTGATTTTAATGGTATACGAGTGGGAGAAATCACAAAAAAAACACATCTTTCTCGTCCTGCTGTATCTCATCATCTTAAGATATTAAAAGAAGCAGAGATTGTTAATTTGCGTAGAGAAGGAACAAAAAATTATTATTATCTTGATTCAAAAAAATCACAATGGAGGTCACTAACAGAGCTAATAAATCTTATATTTGTTGGAATACAACATATTAGTGAAAATGATATAAGAAAAGGTGATTAAATTATACTTGATTTAATACAAAAAGATTGATTTAGGAACTAAAAAGAACTAAAAAGTTCACTTTGAGACACTATCTTTTGAACTATACCCATCTTAGGAGACAGTTAAAATATGTAAAACTGTATAAAACAATGGGTATAGTTCATTTTATAATGGTTTAAATATTAAGAATATATTATTCTAAATAGTATCTTTCTCTGTTTTGAGTTTTATTTTTATACTCAATAGCTTCAGTGGGGCAACCACAAATACATGCCATACAATGAGTACAGTTATTTTTCCAAACTGGTTTTTTGTTTTTTAAATTAATATTATTTAAAGGACATAGCTCTACACATTTTCCACAGCCAATGCATTTATCAGTATAATGAAATCCTTTGGCACTAATAATTGTCTTATAAAAAACTGTATTTATTATACCACTTTTAATTGTACCTCCTAAGCCACTAGGAGTAATAATTTCAAATTCATTTTCATTTCGTATATCAGAAATAATCCTATATATTTGTTTATCTGCTTCTTTAATCATTTGTTTTGATGTTTCTTTGTCTGTTGTAGAAAATAAAGCTATATAATTCTCTGGCATTTTAATTTCTGCCATACCTTTTAATTGCCATTCCTTGTATTTACATAGTTTTTGAATATAGTTTATGGATTTTGCTGTATCTCCACCACAAGTCATTACAAAGTAAACTCTGTTGCTTCCTAGAAATTTTGTTTCTTTTATAAAATCCGTAACCACTATTGGCAATCTCCATGCATAAGTAGGACATACAAATATGAATGGTTTATCTGTTGATATTAATTCATCTGTTTTTTCCTCTTTTATAAGTTGATTTAGTGATATCAGTTCATCATTTAATTCTTGTGCAATTTTACGAGCCACATATCGGCTATTACCAGTTCCGCTAAAATATAAAATCATAATAATATCTCCCTAACTATTTTTTATTTTAACTCTTAATTTTTTATTTATTATAGTAATTTATTGATATATTCTATTCAAATGTATGTAAAATTTAGTAGTTAAGAAAATTATAACACATTAGTAATTTTTATACTTATTGGTAAAGAATTTGATTACCATTAAATTTAGCAACAAGACATCAACTGGACTTGTATATGAGAAGGGATAATAATTTGCTTATGAAAGATTATAAATATAAAGGTTATTTTGAAGGTGTAGAAATATTTGATAATGTAAATGACCTTAACTTAAATACTTTAACAACAGTTAGTAGATTTGTGTTTGTTTTTTTGTTTACGATAACTTAAGGAAATATGTTACCTGAACAATAAATTTATATAATAAAAGTATATAAATATATATATGAATGTTAAGATTAGTTGATAGAATTTAAATAATAAATCCAATATTATAAACATAGGAGGTATGAAAAATATGATTAATGAGAATTTAAAAAGTCTAAGAAAAATCAATCAGTATACACAAGAAGAATTAGCTGAAA